>Ga0208879_1000297_pt1 | contig 52834 bp, 67 predicted proteins | sample Knorr_S15_td_Bot_FD_185605 | JGI IMG/M metagenome (GOLD analysis project Ga0208879, IMG submission 185605) | Marine microbial communities from Southern Atlantic Ocean transect - Knorr_S15_td_Bottom_ad_5009_LV_A (SPAdes) (version 2) | ecosystem: Environmental > Aquatic > Marine > Oceanic | place... | reverse complement strand
ATCAAAGGTTTATGTGCCAAAGTCCAAGCCAAACCCCGAACTACCAAGATGAGGGGAGAGGGTGAACATAATTGGAATATTTTGGTATAATATGAAGTGATAGGATGAAATTTTATAATAAAATATCCATACACGTAATTAAAAAAATAAAAAAAAATTACACTAATTTCTTGGTTGTGTGAATATTGAAATCCATGATTGTAGAATATTTTTATTCAAATCAGTAAAAGTACTTGCACTATTGTTCCATGTCTGAATGTTTTTTTGGATTGCACTAGTAGTTGTTTGAATAATCTGATTTTGTATAGATTTTGCTTTGATAATTTACTTGTTAGTATCTACAATAGCAGTTTTGAACTTTAACTAGTTGTAGAATATTTGTTTAGTTATGAAAATCTGACTAAAAATAGATTATCGTGTCAGATTCCTAATGTTATTAAGCACTTCTAAGATAAAACATGAATCCCTATACATGATTATTCTGGATCACCTTGTTCTCTATCACGTCCACACTGGGGACAAACTTTTTGATTTTCCCATAATTCTTCTCCACAATTTCTACATGATTGAGGTTTCATGAAATAATTACATTGAGATTTAATTTAAGAACTTTTAGTATCTAAACAGTGTCTAGGAATAATTGTTGATTTTTAGATTCTAAATTCTGTTTTTACAAATTCATTGATGATAAAATTAAATGGCGCAGCCCGTATTTGCAAAACTTTGAGAGATTACCTCTCCTTGCCAGGTCAAATACCTGTTAGCCATTTTTGTTCTGCAGGGCTACGCAGTCTATTTGTTATGTTGGATGTCTAGTGACATCAAACAACTTTACTAATTGTGCTATTTAAGATCTAATGTGGTATTTTTGAACATCTGTTTAATCAAAATTTCACGCCTAAATTTTGAAACTAATCATACCAAATTGACTGATTAGTTTTTACTTATCTTAATGTGGACTTTTTCGCCTTTGTTAGAATCGTTCTGATAAATTGTTCTGGTTTTGTAGCCTTGTTTCTGGAGACATCCGTCCAAAATAGAAATCCAAGGTAGCGAATGGCCACTGTTTAGTTTTGACTCGATTGTGATGTTTTTGGTATTTGCTTCCAAGTTCACATGTCCTGAACATGTTATCTGCATTATTGCGTCCAATATTTCTATGACGTCCTCCAGTGATTTTGACTTTAAATGAATTCCATTTTTTTCCAATAGTTTGAACATATCAAATTCAGGTTTTTTTGATATCATGGTAGAATTTAGAATATACATCAAACCAGTTTCATTAATCGTTTTTATTATTTTGAAAATTTCCTGTACTTCTGCTTTAACCATGTCTGCAAGAGCTCTAGTTTTTATTGCATTCTTCCAGATATTAGAAAATACTTTTTCCTGGTTACTCGAAAGAATTTCAGTTGACGAAAAAATTTCCCCTTTTCCATTATCATTATTCATCATTAACAATTCAGTCTCATCAAAAATAAAGCAATTTTGAGTAATCTCTGATGCTCTAATCTCTACCCCTTCAGGAATTGCTCTATATGATTCAGAGCAAATTTGTGTGGGCAGAACAAGTATTTTGATATCTATATTTCGACGCAAAACTGATAATAATTGTTCTTTACATTCAGCTAATAATCCAAAACCCCATTGGTCTGCCATTATTTTAATTGATGATTTTGAACCTTCAATCATAGTTTGGAGTTGAGCCAAGACATTATTTGCACTAAGTTGATAGTATCTTTTTTCTTCAGATCCTCTTGACTTTCTACTTTCTTCACTTGCTTTCTTCAAATTTGAAACCAATGTGTTCATTGCAGTTACCTTGTTGATTTGCTCATGAATAATTCCATCAAATGCATCTTCAGGTGCAATTGCTGTACACATTATTGGCTTACTCTTTGATATGATTGCTAGTTTCTTATTTTCTAGTTTCAACAAAGTTGGATAAATTTTCGTTCGTGGAATCTCTGAATAATAAGCTAATTCTCCTGCAGAGATTGTCCCTTTAGCAATCAGTGATACATATGCCTGTGCTTCATATTTGCTTAATCCGAATTCTTCTAAACTAACTGTTAATGCATGCTCATTTACCATGATTCTACTTGATTTGTTATTAGGTAAAATTGAGAGCTAAATTCCTTTAAACAATTACTCAAAAAAAATCAAAATTGTATCTGTAGGTGGGTGTAACCGTGGTTACTAAATTAATTGTTACAGGGCCCTCAAATACAAAATCTAGAATAACAAAATAGTATGTCGGTTAAATGCGATGTTAGCAAATTAGAATATACAAACACATCTCATTCAGTTACACTTGTTCCTAGATTGGAATATTCTATAAATTTGTTAGATGGTATTGTTGAGGTTCTCAAGAAAAAAAGACATGACCTAAAAAAATCAAGCAGATCTTTAGATGTTGATTTTGACGAAACTGATAATTCTCATCTTAAAGCAATTGAACTAGAACGAATTATGGCCTTTTCTTTAGAAATCCTCTCTCAAATAAAAAAAAGAATTGGAAGGATGTCTGGCGTAAATAGTATCCATGAAGTCTTTCCTATAACTATCTCACTGATTAGAACAGTTAGTGCACAATTGTTTGATATTATTCCAAATTGTAGCCAAAAACTATCTGAACTGTCTGCCCATTTAGGAAGCACAGTGCTGGATTCTGCCGCACTCACAAAAGCAAGATTTGACTTTAGTCAATCAAATGAAGAATCCTCATCTTTACTTAATGAAGTAAAGTTGATGGTGGACTCTAAAATAAGTAAGCAGTACCCTAATCTTGATTTTTTTAAAGTATGTAACACTTGATTATCCTGAATTCTAAACGAAACTTTTCAAAGGATATTGAACGTATAAGGGCGTTATCTTCAAAAATTGATAAAAAAATATCAGAAGCCAAACCTTCTGATGATGACAAAATAGGCAAACTCACTTTAGAAGAACTTCAGGATTTAAACAAAATTGTTGGAATTGCTGATTTCATGTTATGCAAATATGCTGACAAAAAAGAGATGCACTCAATTCTAAAACATTTTGTATCAATTATCTCTGATACTGCCAACTCACTAGAGAATTTAGATGATGAACTCTCTGAACTTATAATTTCAGCTGAAGACTCGATAAACAAAGTCAAAGATATGCATACCCACATCTCTGACAAATCTGATTTCAAAAAGCAATATCATGATGGGCCTGAGTATAATGAGCATGAGACAAGTGCAATTAATTTAACCAATTTTGGCACTGAGGTTAACCCAGCAGAATACCAACAAAATTCTCAAGGACATACTCGTAGGTAATTCGGATGAGTTTAGCCCCACAAGAATTAGAAAATACTGCTAGTAAGTATGCCTCTGAGGCCATCAAATTTGACTCTCAGGGAGCACGCGGAATGGCAATTTCGCATTATCAACAAGCTATTGATGCTCTTGTAAAACTATTACAACTTTACCCTCACAGTAAACTGAACCAAATTTACAAAGAACGATGCAACTCTTATCATAATAGAATTACTGCATTACAACAGGCTGGTGGCGTAGAGCCTGCAGTTGATCCAAAAGCATCAGAAAAAGATCAAAAGGCATCTGTACAAAGACAAGAAACAGAAAATGACTTTGAAGATCTTGTAATGAAAGAAAAACCAGATGTTACATGGGCCCAAGTAATTGGATTGGAAGATGCTAAAAATGCATTACGTGAATCAATCATATATCCTGCCAAAAGACCTGATTTATTCCCTCTTGGATGGCCAAAAGGAATGTTACTTTATGGGCCTCCTGGTACAGGAAAAACAATGCTTGCAGCTGCTACTGCAAATGAGATGGATGGTTATTTTATCAATGTAGATGCATCAGCTATGATGAGCAAATGGTTAGGTGAGGCAGAAAAGAATGTTTCAAAATTATTTAATATGGCAAGGCATTATGCTGAAAAAGAAGGTAAGCCCGTTATTTTATTTGTAGATGAAGTTGACTCTTTATTGGGTTCTAGAACCAGTGAAGTCGGCGGAGAAGTAAGAACCAAAAACCAATTCCTAACAGAGATGGATGGTGTTAATGGTAAAGGAAAAGATTTGTTGCTCTACGTAATTGGTGCAACAAATAAACCATGGAGCCTTGATTGGCCTTTCCTTAGACGATTCCAAAAGAGAATTTATGTTTCATTACCATCACAATTAGCTAGAGAATATCTCTTTAAGGAATATACTGAACCTCTGAGAAAAAGTATTAGAGTAAATCCTGCTGAATTGGCAAAAATGTTTGATGGATACAGTGCAAGTGATATCAAAGATATCTGTCAAGCAGCACAGATCAAAACAGTTCATGAAATATTCAACTCTCCAGATTATCACGAACCTGTAGAAGGCGAAACACCTGTTCAACCAAGAGACCTTACTACAGCTGATTTCAGGGAAATTATGACAAGAAGAAGACCAAGTGTTTCTACCGAAATGATTCGTGCTTATCACAAATGGAGCGAACAGTTCAAAGCTCTCTAAATATTACATATTTTCCTGCGATCAAAACTTCATTCACAATCCGAACAAAAACTTAAATTCATATTAATTCGGACTCTACGAGGGTAACAATAACTACAAAGAAATCAAGCCACGCAAACAAGTTTGGAAAGCTGGTTTTTGATGATGGTAGTGTTCTTGATGGTCAAGGTTTTGGTTATTCTACTACTGTTTTTGGTGAAATTATCTTTAACACTGGAATGGTTGGATATCCTGAAGCACTAACTGATCCGTCATATAATGGTCAAATTCTTACGCTAACATACCCTCTAGTTGGAAATTATGGTGTTCCTGATCCTTCCATCAAAGATGATGATGGCATTTCAAAATTCTTTGAATCTGACAAAATCCAAGTCAGGGGTCTGGTGGTCCATGAGTTATCTATGACTGCTAGTCACTGGAATCTTTCAATGACTCTTGATGAATGGATGTATAACGAAAAAATACCTGGTATATCTGGAATTGATACTCGTGAATTAACAAAGAAACTTCGAACTGGCGGTGTTATGATGGCCGCCCTTGTGGTATCTGATTCTGAAATTGATATTGAAGAAATAAAAAAACAACTTTCATCTGCACCTCATTACAATTCTGAGCAATTTATGGATGTGGTATCTACAAAACAAGAACGAGTTTATGGTGATGATAAAAAATCAGTTGTCGTAATTGACACTGGAGCAAAAAATGCAATTTTGAGAAATATTCGCCAAATGGGTTACAAAATAATCCTGCTTCCTTGGAATACTACATATGAAAAGATAATGTCGTACAATCCTAAAGGCGTTGTACTTACTAGTGGTCCTGGTGATCCACAAAAATGTCTAGATACAATTGATACTGCTAAAAAATTAATTGAAAATAATATTCCTACATTAGGAATTTGTTTAGGAGCGCAAATTATTGGTATTGCTGGAAATACTGAGACTTACAAACTAATGTATGGACATCGTGGACAAAACAAACCTTGTGTTAATTTAGAAAATAACCAAGTTTATGTTACAAGTCAGAATCATGGGTATGGAATAACTCCTGAATCCCTTGAGAAATCTGAATTTAATTTATGGTTTACAAATGCAGACGACAAAACAGTTGAAGGAATAAAACACAAAAAACAAAATTGTGTTGCAGTGCAGTTTCACCCTGAAGCTTCACCTGGTCCTTATGATTGTAAGTTTGTCTTTGAAGAGTTAAAACGCCTTATGGATAAATGAAAAATTGCCAAAAAATGAGTCGTTAAAGAAAATTCTTGTACTGGGAAGTGGGGCTATTAAAATTGGAGAGGCCGGTGAATTTGATTACTCCGGAAGCCAATGTCTCAAAGCAATACGTGAAGATGGACTGAAAAGTGTACTAATCAATCCAAACATTGCAACAATCCAAACTGATACTAGATTTGCAGATCAAGTGTATCTTCTTCCCGTAAACCCCGAGTATGTAGAATCAATTATCGAGAAAGAAAGACCAGATGGAATTATGTTGGCATATGGTGGACAAACTGCTCTTAATTGTGGAGTTAAACTAGAGGAATCTACCATCCTTCAAAAATATGGTGTTAGTGTACTTGGAACGTCAATTAAAGGAATTCAGAAAACTGAAGATAGGCAGCTCTTTAAGGATTCTATGAAGGAATCTCAAGTTCCTATTTTGAACAGCAAAACTGTGACTAATTTTGAGGATGCTAAAAAAGCAGCTGAAGAATTATCATTTCCTGTAATAATTCGAGTTGCATATACTCTGGGTGGACGAGGTGGTGGAATTGCCCATAATGAAATTGAACTTCATGAGATTGTTGAGCGAGGCTTCAGAGCAAGTATTGTTGGTCAAGTTCTAATTGAAGAATACATTGGACACTGGAAACAAATCGAGTATGAAGTAATGCGGGACTATGATGGAAACAACATCATTGTTTGTAACATGGAAAATATTCTTTCTATGAAAGCTCACACTGGTGATAATATTGTAGTTGCTCCATCACAAACAATTGATAATCATGAATATCACATGCTACGTTCTGCAGCACTGCGTGCAACCAAACATGTTGGAATTGTAGGTGAATGTAATATTCAATATGCCATTGAACCAAACTCAGATAAATATGTCGCAATTGAAATAAATCCTAGGCTTTCACGTTCTTCTGCTCTTGCAAGCAAAGCAACAGGATATCCACTAGCTTACATGTCTGCCAAAATTGGATTGGGATATAATCTATCAGAACTAGTGAATAGAATTACAAAAAATACCACTGCATGTTTTGAGCCCTCACTTGATTATATTGTATGTAAACATCCTCGATGGGACTTTGAAAAGTTTGAACTTGTAAACCGAACACTTGGACCCGCAATGAAATCCGTAGGAGAAGTAATGGCAATAGGTAGAACCTTTGAGGAATCACTTCAAAAATCAATCCGAATGTTAGATATAGGAAACGATGGCCTAGTTCTTAATCGTGTTAATGGAAAAACCTACAATGAAGAACAAATTGAAAACAAACTCACTTTTCATGATGATCATATTTTGTACAATGTTGCAATTGCATTGAAGATGGGAATTTCAGTGGAGCGAATTTACAAACTCTCTACAATTGATCCTTGGTTTATTGAAAAGATAAAAAATATTGTAGATATTGAATCAAAATTAAAAGACTCTGAACTGGGAGAATCACTTCTCTGGGAAGCCAAAAAAATGGGTTTTTCAGATAAGCAAATTGCTCGTGTTAAAGGCAAAACACCTGATGAAGTGCGTGATTTACGTAAGAAATTAGGCGTTTTACCCTCTGTAAAGCAGATTGACACGTTAGCAGCAGAATGGCCTGCGGTTACAAACTATCTTTATCTGACATATGGTGGTCATTCTCATGACATTGAAATCCCATCTGATGAAAAAGGAATTGTTGTACTCGGAGCTGGACCATATAGAATTGGAAGTAGTGTAGAATTTGATTGGGGTACTGTCAACATGGTTTGGGGTTTACAAGAAAATGGTGAAAAAAATATCTCTGTGGTAAATTGTAATCCTGAAACAGTATCTACTGATTATGATATTTGTACCAGATTATACTTTGAAGAATTAACACAGGAAAGGATTTTAGATATTACTGAATTTGAAAATCCTAAAGGAATCATTACTTGTGTTGGAGGACAGACTGCAAATAATCTAACTCCTGGTCTTGCTAAACACGGTGTTAACATTTTAGGAACTAGTGCATTTGATGTTGATAGAGCAGAAAACCGTTCAAAGTTTAGTGCGGAGCTTGATAAACTACACATACAACAACCACGTTGGCAAGAATTCTCAAACATTAATGAAGCCAAAAACTTTGCACAAGAAGTTGAGTTTCCTGTAATTGTAAGGCCCTCTTACGTTCTTTCCGGCGCTGCCATGAAAGTTGTTTGGTCTGAAACAGAACTAAAGGCATATGTAAAAGCCGCAGCTGATGTTTCTCCTGATCATCCGGTTGTAATTTCAAAATTCATGTTAAACTCACTTGAGGTAGATGTAGATGGAATAAGTAATGGAAAACAAGTAATCATTGGTGCAATTGTTGAGCACATTGATAGTGCTGGTGTTCATTCAGGAGATGCTATGATGTGTATACCCCCATGGCGATTAAGTAACAAAATTATTGAGACGATCAATGAGTATACAAAAAAGATTGCATTAAATTTTAATGTTAAAGGTCCGTTCAACCTACAATACTTAGTTCATGATGATCATGTCTATGTAATCGAGCTAAACATTCGAGCATCGCGTTCTATGCCATTTGTCTCCAAACTTGTAAAAATGAACCTGATTTCTCTTGCATCCAAGGCTATTTTGGATAAACCCTTGCCTAAAATACCTGAAAACAAGTGGCAAAAGATTCACAACTATGGAATCAAAGTTCCACAGTTCTCCTTTATGCAACTACAAGGTGCAGATATCTCATTGGGGGTTGAGATGCAGTCTACTGGTGAGGCTGCTTGTTTTGGAAATAGTTTCCATGATGCATTAGCAAAAGGTTTGATATCTGTTGGTTACAATCTACCTGTTAAAGGAACTGCCCTTGTAACTGTTGGGGGTGATAAAAATAAACAAAAACTAGTTTCAAGTATTGCAAAACTCAAACACCTTGGGTTCAAAATTTTAGCAACTGAGCATACTGCAGAATTCTTTGAAGAAAAAATCGGTCAAGTGGAAATAGTTCATAAAATTTCAGAACCTGAACGAAAACCAAACATTGCTGATCTTCTATATGAACGAAAGATTGACTTTATCATAAACATTCCAAGTACTGCCACATTAGAAAAATATGTTGGAATGCTTGAAGATGAATATCAAATTAGGCGCAAATCTTTGGAATTGGGAATTCCTGTTTTGACCACCATTGAATTAGCAGATTCTTTTGTAAAAACCTTGGAATGGCTCAATGAAAATGAAACTACTAAAGAACCAATTGAACCTTACGATAAATTTGATTGATTAAATTACTTGTTCAATTATTGATTCATTTCCAATAATTGCTCCATCAAGTGTGACTATTTTTGCTGTAGATACAGTTTTAATTTTATTAATAATGGGAGAAATTGATTTTTTGTATTTTTTTCTATGTGTTGCATAAAAGTATTTGTTAAATGAGGGAATTATAGTTATTTCTAATTCTCCTGATTTGTTTGGAAAAATTTTTTCTTTTTCTGTCTTGATTGATACCCAAACCCTTTGTCCATTTATTACAGAGTCTTCTTGAAAAAATACTGGATGTACGTGACCCATGATAATTTTATCAACATGAGAAAAATTTTCTGATGGCATTGTATGACCATGTGTCAACAAAATATTTTCTTCTACCATACCTGTTGAACTAATCATAGAAATATTATCTGGAACTAATTTCTGAATATTTGCATCATGATTTCCAGGAACTAGAATTACATCACATTTTTCTCTAATTTTTTCAAAAAATTTTGGAACTTCATCCCACTCATTGCTTGAAATGCTTTTAATGCTTGATTTGACATCCCCTAACAAAATTACTGCATCAGGATTTTCTGTATCTATGATTTCTGATAATTCTTGAATTGTTTCATTAATGGTGGAGTTTTTACCTATGAAAATATCATTTGCTGCTAGTTTATTTTCAAATCCTATATGAATATCAGTAACTATGAGATATTTTTTTTTACCTTCTAGAATTAACGCAGGTTTTGATGGAACTATTCTAGTTTGCAACATCAAAGTTATACTAAAGATATCTGATTAAATCCTTGTGAACAAAGACTCCGACAGAGTTGAAGCAATAGTTTCTGAAAAACGTATAAAACTGCACATTTTTGAGCCCAGTCAAAGAAAAATTTGGACAGTTGTAGGGAAAGGAGGAGAATACTGGATTGATCCTGAAGGTGGTTATTGCTCTTGTCCAGGATTCTATTTTGGGAAACTAAATGGAAAAGATGTTTGCTATCATTTAGAGTCTGCAGAACTTGCTCAAAGAGAAAACAAAATTGAGAAAATTATTTTCTCCGATGAAGAATTTTCTGATTTTCTTTCAGGATTACTCTCTGATCTGTAATTATCAATTATTCGAACGTGTTAATAACGATAAATTCTATAAAAATTATGGATGAAGACCAACAGAATTCTGAAATTGAGAAAATTGCAAATCTAATGATTCATGATGGTATTTCATTAGATGAAGAAGATATTACAAAATTAGAAAAATACAAAAATCAAATCAAAGAAGATTGTAGTCTTGATGATGATAACGCAATGAAGATTGTTTATGAGACTCTTCTTTATAGAAAATTAAAAAATTCTGATTCAGGTGATATATTAGAAAAAGGTAATGAGTTTGGTGCTGGTTTCAGCTAACTTAATCTAATAGTATGGATTCGATATCATCTTTTGAAACACCTTTCCAAAGGCCAGTCACATCATTTGGTTCCACTTCTTCAACTTTTGTAATTTGTTGAATCTTAATGTGGTCTGGATTTGGTGGCATCCATAACATTGCCATGTAATCTCCTACATTTCCGACTTCATTCGGTAAAGCCATGATGACTTTGTCATTTGCAAATCCCTTTGCAGTGAGTGCATTCATCGCTTTTTCTTTCAGATCCATTCTTCCATGAAGGAATAGATAGATGTTTTTTTGAGAATCAATTTCTGTCATGGATTCACTAATTTTTTAAACTAAATCAACCTTCCTGATCAAATGCCTGCCAAAAACGGTTAAATTAGAACAGACAAAATTTTTAACTATGAAAATCTTCACTGTCGGCAATAAATCATTTGTAACTAGTTTTCAATTAGCTGGGGTCCCGGGTATCATTTCTGAAACACCTGAAAATGCTTTGAATGAAATTAAGAAGCTGACCGATGATTCTGATGTTGGACTAGTCTTAGTCAGTGATGATATTACAAAATCTATCGATGATGAATTAACAGCACTCCGAGCTGAAAAATCTACTCTTGTTTTTGCATTGCCTTCAATTGGAAGTGACAAAATAGAAGTTGATTACAGAGTTATGCTCAAAAAGATTCTTGGTGTATGATTCCTTTAATCTACTTATAATCAATATTCCAATGTTTTAGCATGAAAACAGCATTTGTTAAAAAACCATCCGTAATTTCTGTTGATGAAACAGAAAAACCAACGTTAGAGTCTGGCGATATTTTAGTACAGATGCATGCTTGTGGAATTTGTGGCTCTGACTTGGAAAAAGTATATGGACAATACGGACAACCATCTATGCGTTTAGGTCATGAACCAGCTGGTGTGGTTTTAGATGTTGGTTCTGATGTAACAGAATTCAAAAAAGGTGATAGAGTATTCACTCACCATCATGTTCCTTGTTATGATTGTCATTTGTGTGATCACGGCAATGAAACAATGTGTAAAAAATACTATGAAACTAATCTTTTACCTTGTGGTTTGTCTGAAGAATATGTTGTACCAGCATGGAATGTTTCTCATGGCGGTGTTCTGAAAATTTCTGATTCTCTAAGCTTTGAGGATGCTGCAATGATTGAGCCTCTAGCATGTTGTGTAAGAGCATGGACAAAATGTCATTATCAAGAGGGTGATTCAGCTGCAATTTTTGGTGTAGGTCCCACTGGAATAATGCATGTTATGTTGGCTCATGCAAAGAAATTCTCAAAAATTTTCTGTTTTGATGTTAATGACTTTAGATTAGATTTTGCAAAAAAATTCAACATTACTGAATCAATTAATTCTATGGAAGAAGGCAGAAAACAAAAGATTTTGGATCATACGGATGGAAGAGGGGTGGATGTAGCAATTGTTGCAACTAGTAATATGAAAGCACTTGAGGATGCTATTGATATGGTACGAAAAGGTGGTACTGTTATGATGTTTGGCGTTCCTTCAAAGGGAACAAAATTAGATTTGGATATGAGTGAAATCTATTCCAAAGAGATCACTCTTGTTACTAGTTATGCTGCTTCTGACAAAGACACGAAAGATGCACTTAATCTCATTACATCTTCTCAAATTGATGTTAAACAACTAATCACGCATACATATCATATTGTTGATTCTCAAAAAGCATTTGATCATGCGCGCAGTGGTGACAATGCAATGAAAATTATCATTACAAAATAAGAAAGGCTTAAGAAGGTATTTTCATTCTTTCAAAATCGAAGAGAAATGGATTGGGGATTAAAAAATAGAATTTCACAAATCATTAAACCACATGATAATCGTGCATTAATGTTAGCAGTTGATCATGGTTACTTCCTTGGTCCAACTGAAAAATTAGAGAATCCAAAAAATGTAATTGCACCACTTTTGAAATATTGTGACTCTTTAATGGTTACAAGAGGTATTCAGAGAACATGTGTTCCTGCAACCACTGACACTCCAATGGTGTTGAGAGTCTCTGGCGGTTCAAGTATTATTGGTGAGGATTTATCTCAAGAAGAAATTACTGTATCTATTCAAGATGCAATCAGACTCAATGCGAGTGCACTTGCAATGTCTATCTTTGTTGGCTCAAAATATGAACATCAAACTATTGTAAATCTTGGAAAATTAGTTAGTAAAGCAGAAAAATATGGAATTCCTGTATTGGCTGTTACTGCAGTTGGAAAAGAATTGGGAAAGGATGAAAGATATCTCTCATTGGCATGCAGAATTGCAGCTGAGCAAGGAGCACATATTGTTAAAACATACTATTGTGAAAATTTTGAAAAAGTTGTTCAATCATGTCCTGTTCCAATAATTGTTGCAGGAGGAAAGAAAATTCCAGAACGTGATGCATTACAATTAACATATAACTCAATTAAAGGCGGTGCAGTTGGCGTTGATATGGGACGAAACATCTGGCAATCAGATCATCCTGTTGCAATGATTAAGGCAGTACGAACTATAGTTCATGGAAATTCAAATGTTGAGCAAGCATACGACTATTACAAAAAACTAGTCAGCGAAGGTCCAAAAATGACAAATAAATCAAAGAAACCTACTCAAGACAAATCAAAGAAACCTACTCAAACTAAGAAATAGGCTATCCCTCTATCTTTGAGAGATGAATGTGTGCAATTTTCCATGTTGGTTGTTTTACCAACACAAATGTTGCCCTTCCTTTAATTTTCATGTGCTCTCCTGTGAATGCTTTGTTATCGACTAGCATTCCTTGTTGAATTAACTCCATTGCTACTATTGCAGCATCTCCAAAAATACTAATTTTCGGATTTTTTATTTCATAACTATAGTCTGAAATACTAATGAATCTTAATTCTTCTAATTCGATTGTAGTTTGATAATCTTTTAGATCATATGGTGGTAAATCACTAAAGCTTGAAAATTTAGGATCATCAAGATGTATGTCTTTTAGTTGTGTTAGATCTTTTGTTACTCCCGCTTGAAATAATGTTTCAATAATTTTTATGATTTCTTCACTATCTATCAAAACAATCAATTTTGAATATGAAAATTATCAGTTTAAGTCTTCTGGCACGAAAATGATTAAATCACGATTGTTTTTCTGGTAATCTTTATTAATTATCAATTAGATTTATTTTTGATTTCAATGAGCACAAAAGTAACTGGACCAATTAGCAAGAATTTGCAAGTTGTTGTTCTACTGTAAAGTTTGCTCAAATTTTTAACACATTAAAATTATGGTGATTGAATTGATGAATAAAATGGAAACTATGACAGGTGCAAAGGCCTTGATGACGGCTATGGAAAAAGAAGGCGTCAAGCAAGTGTTTGGTATACCCGGAGGTGCAAATCTTCCGATGTATGATGAATTTGCTAGATGTAATATTAGACATATCTTGGCAAGACATGAACAATCAGCAGCTCATATGGCTGATGGTTTTGGTAGAGTTAGCAGAAAACCAGGTGTTTGCTTTGCAACATCAGGACCTGGTGCTACTAACATATTGACAGGCCTTGCAACAGCGCAAGCTGATTCTGCACCAATGGTTGCAGTAACTGGTCAAGTACCAGTAGCTATGATTGGACGAGATGCATTTCAAGAAAGTGATATTATTGGAATGTCAAACCCTGTTGTAAAATATGCATTTCAACCAAGAACAGCTGGTGAAGTTCCGGGAGCTGTAAGAAAAGGATTCTACATTGCAAGAACTGGACGACCAGGACCTGTACTTATTGACATTCCAAAAGATGTTCAACAAAATGAAGCAGAGATGGAATTTCCAGATGAATTTAAAATTCAAGGATATCATCCTTGGGCTGATCCTGACATTGTTGCATGTGAAAGGGCAATCGATATGTTACTTAATTCAGAAAAACCAATCATATTATCTGGTGGTGGAACTATTATCTCATCAGCATTTGCTGAATTGCAATCTATTGCTGAAACTCTTATGCTTCCAGTAGTTACTACTTTCAAAGGAAAGGGTTCATTTCCTGAAAATCATCCTTTGTCATTGGGTCCAATTGGGATGCATGGACATGCAGAGGCAAACAAAATGATGACAGAAGCTGATTGTGTATTAGCAATTGGAACTAGATTCTCTGATAGATCAGTTGGAACCTTTGAGGCATTTGAAAAGAGGCTCAAAATCATTCACTTGGATGTAGATCCTGCAGAGATTGGTAAAAACCAAACAGCTCAGGTTGCCGTAGTTGGAGATGTTAAAGCATCACTTCGAATAATGATAAAATTACTTTTGCAAAGAGCAATTAAAAAAACTGAAGAGAGTACTTGGATAAAGCATGTAAAAGAGACTAAAGCATACTGGAAAGAAAACTTGAAAATTCATCCGGGTGAAATGGGTGCTGCAAAAATTTTACGTAAACTCCGAGAGCTGTTACCTCCAGAATCAATTATCACTACCGAAGTAGGGCAACACCAAATGTGGGCATCATTGTTCTATGATGTAATTCAGCCTGGTACTTTCTTTAGTTCTACTGGATTAGGTACTATGGGTTGGGGATTTCCTGCATCAATTGGTGCCAAAGTTGCAAGACCTGATGTTCCTGTAGTGGATATTGCAGGAGATGGCAGCTTTGCAATGACCGAAAACTCTCTTGCTACTGCAGTGTTGGAAGATATTCCTGTAATCGTGTTTATCTTAAACAACTATTCATTAGGAATGGTAGCTCAATGGCAAAGAACTTTCTATGATAGAAGAATGATTGGTGTAGACCAACAAAATTGTCCTGATTATGTAAAATTAGCAGAATCATATGGTGCACAAGGAATTAGAGCACAGTCAATGGATGAGTTACACAAGGCAATTAAAACTGCGTTATCGAGTGATGTTGCAACTGTAATTGATATTCCAATTGACCCTGTAGAAGATGTATTGCCATTTGTGGCTCCTGGAACTTCGCTTGCGGATATGGTATTACCATCATAGTGATCAATCATGTGGGCAATAATTTCTCTTTTAGTTGAAAACAAAACTGGTATCTTGTTTAAGGTAACTAATCTTTTCAGGTCTAGGAACTTTAACATTGATAGTATCTCAGTAGGTGTAACTGAAAATCCAGCTTATTCTAGAATGACTATTACTACTAATAGTGATGAAAAGCGAGTGACACAGATTGTAAAACAACTTGAAAAAATGATTGATACAGTAGATGTCAAGCACTTGGATGAGCACAAGACAGTATACCGAGAACTCTGCCTTTTTATGATAAAAATTAGTAAAGCTAGTGATAGTATGGATATTAACAAGATAGCTACTGCATATGGCGGAAAGGTGCATGATGTAAAAAAGGAATCTATTATGGTAGAATTGACTGCAACTCCGCATCAAATCCAAGCATTTGAGGAATTGATACAGCCATTTGGTATAATTGATGTGGCCCGAACTGGAGTTACTGCTTTACAAAGGAGTGGATCATGAAAGTTAGAATATTTGATACAACATTAAGGGATGGAGAACAAACTATTGGAGTTTCCTTATCACCAGATCAAAAACTCTCAATTGCAAAAAAACTTGTTGCACTTGGTGTTGATGCAATTGAAGCAGGCTTTCCAGTAATTTCTGATGGTGAATTTCAAGGAGTAAAGATGATTACTGCTGAAGGACTATCTTGTGAGATTGTAGGATTAACTAGAACTATCAAAACAGATATTGATGCTGCGGTTGATGCGGGATTAAATTCCATTCACACTTTCATTGCAACCTCTGATATTCACTTGGAACATAAACTCCAAATGACTAGAGACCAAGCACTTGAAAAAGCAATTGAAGCAGTAGAGTATGGAAAGTCTTGTGGCCTTCAAGTTGAATTCTCAGCTGAAGATGCTACAAGAACTGATAGAGAATTTTTGAAAAAAGTGTTTGGTGAAGTTGCAAAAGCCGGAGCTGATAGAGTTAACATTCCAGATACAGTTGGGTATTGTACTCCTGAGTACATGGCAGAATTAACTCGTGATACAGTTGATATAACAAAACTTCCAGTAAGCGTTCATTGTCATAACGACTTTGGATTAGCAGTAGCAAATGCATTATCTGGCATTCATGCAGGTGCTTCATGTGCACATGTCACAATTAATGGAATTGGTGAACGTGCAGGAAATGCATCATTAGAAGAACTTTCCATGGCATTACAATGTCTCCCTTATGATCAAAAATATGAAACCAACATCAAATCTGAATTAATCTATGATACTTCGAGATATGTTTCAAAAATTGCAGGCATTATAGTCCAGCCAAACAAGGCTATTGTTGGGGACAATGCATTTGGACACGAGTCTGGAATTCATACTCATGGTGTATTGAATAATCCTCTTACATACGAACCAATTAGCCCTGCATTAGTTGGAAGAAAGAGACGACTTAAGGTTGGAAAACATGCAGGAATTCATGGAATGAATGCAATACTTGCAGAATTTGGAGTCAAACCAAATGAAGAACAATCAAAACAGATTCTTGATAAAGTCAAAGTGTTAGGTGATCAAGGAAAGCAAATTTCAGATGTAGAGTTACTCTCTATGGCAAGTGAAGTCTTGGGAGATAAAGGAATTAAACGAATTGTTCAATTAACTGGTTTTTCAGTCTCTACTGGAATTGGAACAATGCCTTATGCATTTGTAAAATTAACCATTGATGGAAAAGAGTATAGTGGAACTGATCATGGTGTTGGTCCTGTTGATGCATCATTAAATGCAATTCAAAAGATTACTGGAAAGATTTCAGAGATTAGAATAAAAGATTATTCCTTAGCAGCTATCTCTGGTGGTTCTACTGCATTGTGTGAGGTTACGATCAGTGTAGAGGATGCACAAGGAAATCGAGTTTCAGCAAAATCAGTCGGTGAAGATATTGTAACTACAAGTGTTCAAGCAGTCATTGATGGAATAAATCATATTATGCTCAAAAAGATGCTAAAAGAAAAGCAGGTAAGCTAAATCCTAAAATCGTCCTTTGTATGTTGAAGTATTATGTATAAAATATCATTAATTACTGGTGATGGAATTGGTCCTGAAATATCAATGTCTGCTATTTCTGTATTAGATAGCATTCATGACAAGCTTGGCTTAAAATTTGACATCACTAAATTATCTGCTGGTGATAAAGCACTCACAGATACAGGAAAGGCATTACCTGATGAGACCGTTAGTATGATTAAACAATCTGATGCATGTTTGAAAGCTCCTGTTGGAGAATCAGCAGCTGATGTTATTGTTGTATTAAGAAGAATGCTTGATCTTTATGCCAATATCCGACCTGCAAAATCATATCCACACATGCCAGCATTACGTGATGATATTGATATGGTGATAGTTCGGGAAAATACCGAGGATCTTTACACAGGCCAAGAGTTCAGAGTAGGAGATTCTGCAGTAGCACTAAGAATTATTTCTGAATCTGCATCAAAAAGAATTGCAAAGTATGCATTTGAAACTGCAAAGCAGAGAAATTCCAAGAAAAAAGTGACATGCGTTCACAAATCAAACGTAATGCGAGTCACAGATGGGTTATTTGCAAAAGCATGTACTGATGTTTCAAAGGAGTATCCTGATATTGCGTTTGAAGAAATGTATGTGGATGCTTGTGCAATGAATTTAATCCGTCAACCACAAGAATTTGATGTTGTGGTTACTACAAACTTGTTTGGTGATATTTTATCTGATGAATCCTCTCAGGTTGTAGGGGGATTAGGAATGGCACCAGCTGCTAACATTGGTGACAATTTTGCATTGTTTGAACCAGTCCATGGGGCTGCCTTTGATATTGCAGGACAAAACATTGCAAACCCTTCATCATTTTTACTTTCAATCAAGATGATGTGTGATTGGCTTGGTGCAAAGAATAATGATTCCAAATGCTTTGAAGTAGGTCAAAAGTTAGAATCTACAATCTTTGATTTGGTAAAATCAGGTGTTAAAACAAAAGATATTGGAGGAGATATGTCTACCCCTGAATTTACTAAACATATTACAGATAATCTCTAAAAATAGTAGCCCCCTCCATTACGCCTCTATTTGTGACAGTGACTAAAACTATGACAGTGATTAATCGTTGGAGAATGTTTTATTTTCTACAATAAAAAATAACAATCATCACCCATACTATCTAAAGAAAACTCACCTAGTTTTTCTGAATTAACATTTACTTTTTTTGTTGTACATATAGAATCAGTTGCAAATGCTACAATATCATTTTCTAGTTTGTGCTTTTTCATGAATTACCAATTTTTATTAATTAGAGATTTTACCTTATTGTAAATGGTAGTTTGTTGTATTTGCAAGGTTAGTACAGGCACACTCAAAATCACCGATGGTAATCCCAAATTCAAAGGAAAGCCAATCTGCAAAGAATGCCATGGTTATCGTAAATTATTAAGAGAAACAAAATAATCTATTCTACTTTTGGTTTGTTCTTTTCTACCCAATCTTCATACATTTTGATCAACTCATCGACATCTTTTCCATCCTCAGAATATGTGACTATAACTCCAAATTTTCCTTTAGTATCATGTCCTCTTGCAAAATATCCCCAAAAAGAGTCTGGTAGTTTGACAAAATTGTTTGAATCATGTGATACGCCTATCAGATTATTCCCAATCACTTCAACTACTTTTTTTGCATCATCTTGTTCTATCATGGACTTAACCTATCAGGATCTCTTGGATACAAAACCACTTCACGTACATTATCAACTCCAATCAATCTGGTCATCAATCTATCTAATCCCATTCCCCATCCTGAATGAGGTGGCATGCCCCAATCAAAAGTTTTTAGATGATCTGTAAATTGTGCAGGATCCAAACCTTGCTCTTTTAGTCTTGCCTTTAGTATCTCTGCATCGTGAATTCTAGTCCCACCAGAAGATAATTCTAGGAATCCATATTGCAAATCAAATGATCGTGATAGTGTTGCATCTTCATCTTTTTCCTTAATGTAGAATGGTTTTAGTTTCATTGGCCAGTCAATCAAAAAATAAAATCCTGGATGATTCTTGCCAATGATTCTGAGGTGTGAATCAAGTAAATCATCTCCAAATTCTATTTTTTCACCTTCTTTCTTTAACTCCTCAATACAATCATTGTAAGTTATTCTTTCAAATGGTGAGGCTGGAACCTCTATGGTGTGACCAATTGCCTCTTGTTCTTTCTTACAATTCTCAGATGTGAATTTGTAAACCTCCAGTACTAAAGATTCTAAAATATCCATGACATCATCATAGTCCATGAATGCTGCCTCTATGTCGATGCTAGTAAATTCAGTCAAGTGTCTTCCTGTGTGAGAATTTTCTGCTCGATAAAAGTTTGAAATCTCAAAAACTCGTTCTAACCCAATTGTCATTTGTTCTTTGTATAACTGTGGACTTTGTGCAAGGTATGCTGTTTTTCCAAAATAATCTAATGAAAATAGATTTGCTCCACCTTCACTTGCACTACCAATAATTTTTGGTGTAGTAATTTCTAAGAATTTTTTCTCTGATAATGTTTTACGTAATGATTGTAGTACGTGATGTCTTAACTTAAAAATTGAGGCTATTCTTTGATTTCTCATGTCTAATGCACGATGGTTTAATCTTGTGTCAATGTTGCTCTCTAGCCTTCCAATTGGATCAACTGGTAATGGATGGATTGCTTTTGCTAAAACTTCTATCTCTTCGGCTTTAACCTCAAAAGCAAAATCTCGAGCTTTTGTTTCTTGTACAATTCCCTTAACTTTTACAACACTTTGACGGTTAATTTCTCCTAATGTATCGTTTAATTCTCCTTTAACAATAATTTGAGAAATTCCTGATACATCACGTAGTGTAATGAATGTCATCTTTCCTAATTTTCGAAGGTCTTCAATCCACCCTCCTAATACCACTTGTTTTCCAATTAATTCTGTAGTTAGTTCTGAAATGTCGTGAGTTTTAACAAAAACCATACCTATCTTTTATCCTCAAATTTTATCTCATGTCAAGGTTTCGGTGTTTAGGGAATAAATGACAACAGAATCATGTGATAAAAATAGCGAATTTTAAACCAGTTTTTAATAAAATAAACTCAAATTCTAGTTTAGATCAAAGAAATATGTGACTTTTCTTTCGGTCAAAGGATTATCAGCAAAGTACAATTCATCAAAAGGCCCAGTTTATGCAGTAGATGATGTAGATTTTGAATTAGAAGATGGAAAATCTATGGGAATTGCAGGTGAGAGTGCATGTGGGAAAAGTACATTGGGGCTGTCATTTATCCGAATGCTTTCTGGTGGCAAGACAGAAGGTGAAATTCTATTTGATGGAAATTCCATTTTAGAAATGAAAGAATCTGATTTTGATGAAAAATATCGATGGAAAAAAATCTCTATGGTTTTTCAAGGTGCAATGAATTCACTGGATCCTGTTTTTACTATTAAAGAACAATTCGTTGAAATTCTAAAACAACACAACTTTGATGGTGATGCTAAACAAGTAATTTTAGATGCCATCCATTCAGTTAGCCTAGACGAACCTATTTTGAAAACATATCCTCATGAGTTAAGCGGAGGAATGAAACAAAGAGTAGTTATTGCAATGGCGTTGCTTCTCAAACCAAAATTTGTAATTGCTGATGAACCAACTACGGCGCTTGATGTGCTAATTCAAGCGCAAATTGTGAATTTATTAAAAAATCTCAAAAAAGATGGCATGTCCTTTATGTTAATCACACATGATTTAGCAGTATTATCTGAAATTGCCGATAAGATTGGTATTATGTATGGTGGGCATATGGTAGAATTTGGTTCTTCTGAAGAGATTTACAAAAATCCAAAACATCCGTATACCCAAGGACTCTTAGAATCAATTCCAACACTAAAAGGAAATATTCCCAAATACATTAAAGGAATTCCTCCTAGCTTACTTGATGCCCCAACAGAATGTAGATTTATAGAGCGATGTCCTTTGGCAATTGAAAAATGCAAACAAGTTCCTCCAAAATTCAAAACTAAAACTGGATATGTAAGATGTTGGCTTTATGAAGAAGAAAAATGATTCTGAATTAAATAACCAACCACAACAAATTGTTAAATGTTTAAGAGTGTATTTTTACAATTGGCAGACATGAATCTATAATTCTTAACATTTCATTTCTTAAAACTTTTTTATCAATTGATATCCATACTCTTAATTTTTTGATTGCAAAAGAAATTGTCTGTACTTTCTGCCTTTCTTCCCAAACAAATTCAACCTCTCCTAGATTCTTATCAAAAAATCCCTCCAGATCTGTCTTTATGGCAATATGTGAGAATTGATATTGTGTATCTTTGACATCCAAAAGAGGTTCTAGGCCTTGTCTTCTTCTATATGCTAGCAACTGTCCCCTCTCATCAACCACGCCCACAAATCTGATAAATGGGCTTATGGCGGTTATATTGCCACAAATTTTTTTAAAGTCATTGTTAGTCATATAATTTGATTGTAAAAATATGATATTTTAATGATTGTTTAAACATCCTGATGAAATTTTCTTCTTTTTATTAAATCCTGTTTAACATTGACGTTAATCGCACTATCTATTTTGAAATATAACTCAAAACACTAACGCAAATCCTGATACCACGGCAATTGTCTTTACTATTTTACCTGTGACCATAAATGTGATGAACTTAGTAAACTTCATTTTCTTTGCACCAGCAGAAATCAAAATGAAATCTCCAATTACAGGGATCCAAGATGCAAAAAATATTGCCCCCCAACCAAATTTATCAAGTAATTTGTTGCCTTTCTTTTCATGCCTGACAGCATATCCATTTTTCTTTTTCCTGAATTTGTTCACTAGTTTATTTCCACCGAATCCAATAAAATAATTTAACAGGCCACCAATCGTAGATCCTACAACTAATGCTATGGCAACAAGAAAAACGTTTTCTCCTCCTATCAACAAAGCAGATGTCAGAATTTCAGTTGGCAAAGGTAACGCAGTAGCTGACAACAATGAATTCAAGAATAATCCAATAATTCCATAATCCTGAAATACATTATTGGCTAGAATGTCCTGTGCCTGTTGGTAATATTCCATAATTAACTCATAACTCATGACTGGTATTACTTCGTTTTGTATGAGTCAAAATATAGCCCTCTCTAACATTACTCATTTTCATTTGTTTAAACCCTTGAAAAATATTCGTTTTCAATAAATAATGCCCGGAAATAGTTTGAATAATGAATTTTGCTGATATATTTCCATTTGCTTCAGAAGATGGTTATCTGATTTTAGTTTTAGTTAATTTCTTTGGATCTCTTATCCCATTTGTCCCATTACCCGGATTTTTACTGCTTGCTACAATGTCTGTTGGTAATGAATATGATCTACATGTTTTAGCACTGTTGTCTGCAATAACTGCCACTGTTGCAAAACAAATGATCTTTTTTGTTAGTTTTAGTGGTAGAAGAATCATGAATGAAAAAACTCGAAAAAGAATGCGCCCATTTGAGAGATTAGTTAAGAAATATGGTGCAGCTGCTGCATTTGTTGCTGCAGCAACCCCAATACCTGATGATATCATATTTGTTCCATTAGGACTGGCAAAGTATAATCCAAAAAGATTTTTTATTGCAACACTTACAGGCAAAATTGTTCTTAGTTACATCATTGTTTTAATTTCTCATTATGTTGGATTATCTTTCATAGAACCATTCTTGGAAAATATTGATGATGCTACACCTATTTACATTGGAGTTATTATTTTTGGAGCAATTATGACTGTAATTATAGTTCTACTTTTGAAATTGGATTGGCAAAGAATTATGGGGAAATTTGCTCCATGGACTTTGGATGAGAATAATCCTGAAGAAGACTAAATTTTGATTTTAAAATTCCACAACTTGTCTACTGCCTCTTTAATTCCTATTCTTGGTGATGCAGAAATCTTTGCTGATTTTTTTATTCCATCTGTAATGAATAACTCTGAATGTTTTGTTAAATCTATGCCATGTTGTTCTTTAGTTATTTCTAGCGCTTGAGTTAATTTTGCAGGCCCATTTGTGAGATTTGCAAACTTTATCGCTCGTCTATTTTCTTGCATTACCTTGATTCCTTTTTCAGGTTGAATTGCACGAATAAGAACTGCTCCTGCTTTAATTTTTGGATTTCTTGCTACTACATTAAAACAATAATGCATTCCATATGTAAAATAGACATAAGCTATTCCAACATCTCCAAACATTACTTTATTTCTCTCAGTAATTTTTCTAAATGCATGACTTGCAGGATCATCTTTGTGCCTGTATGCTTCAGTTTCTATAATTATTCCTGATATTTCACACCTACCTGTTTTTCTAACAATTCTCTTCCCTAGAAGATTTTTTGCAACAGTAACTGTATTTTTTAAATAAAATTCCCTAGGAAGTGTATTCAATATCAATCGGAACCTCCTTATTATTTTTTAAATCTTTGATTAAATCAAACAGTTTTACAATATCCTTTTTTAGTACACCCATTAATTTTTGATTGTATATTGTAGCAGCTGGATGAATAGTTAGAAAATATAGTAGATTATTTTTTCGTACTACCTTACCTCTAAATTTTGTAATCTCAGATCCTCCTAAAATTGAATTAAATGCTGTATTCCCTAAAATACAAATAAGTTTTGGTTTGATTATGGAAATTTCTTGTTTTAGATATTCCTGACATGTGTTTCTCTCATTTGTGTTAGGGATTCTATTGTTTGGCGGTCTACATTTTACAATATTTGTAATGTATACTACATCTCTTGAGATTCCTGCTTCATCAAGTGCAATTGAAAGTTTTTTTCCTGCCACTCCAATAAACGGCTCTCCGTTTTTATCCTCATTTCTTCCTGGTGCTTCACCAACAAAGATTACATCTGATTGAAAATTTCCTTTACCTGGTACTGCATTAGTTCTAGTTTTACATAAATCACACTTTGTACATTTTATGACATTTTGTTTAATTGTCTCTAATTCTTGATTCATTTTCTAATTTACACTCTTTACTGTTGCAATTCCTCGTATTGATGGTCCACCATTACCCATTATCATAGATTGCATAGGATCTCCTTTTCCACAATTAGTTATTGGTCTTACAGTAAAATCATTTCCACAAGCATCAATTGATTCAAAAAATTCTGGGGCTATACCCATCACAATTACATCTCTTAGCAAATCAGTGATTTCCCCATTCTCAATCTTTTGTGCGTATTGACATGAAATACTCCAATTGTATCGCTTCATGTCAATTGATGGAATTTTCATGTTTGATATAAAATAACCATTTTTGACTTCTTTTATCATCTCCGCTACATTCCAATCTCCATTCCCAATACAGGTACATGCCATACGAATCAAAGGCATGAATCTGTAGTTTGTTGCTCTCATATTTCCAGTGGGGACTGTATCAAAAATTTTTGCTGTTTCTCTATTTTGCATATGATTTTTTAAAATTCCATTTTCAACAAGAGTGGTTTTTTTGGTTTCAACCCCCTCATCATCAAAATAGTACCACCCCAAACTTTCTTTGATGGTAGGATCATCAAACACATTTAATTTCTCTGAACCAATTTTCTTTCCAATCTTTCCCTTCCACCATGCACCTCCAGCCCATGCCATCTCTTTTCCCAAAACTCTATCAGCTTCTGATGGATGACCTAATATTTCATGTGTAAGTAATGACACAAAATCTGGATTCATTACTACTGTTGTTTTTTCTTCTTTTGCAGGTTTTGCATCAATTAGTTGTGATGCCTTTAAAGCAATCTCTTGTGCACTTTGTTGAATCTTGTTTTTATCAATGATTAGCTCTAATCCTCCTCTTCCACCTTCTGTAATGTTTATTGATTGTGTAAGTCCTGATTCATGAGCTGTAGCTACCATATCTACTACCACATCAGTAAAATTCTGTACAATTTCTGAACCTTCACTGTTTACAAAATATTTTGAATTAGTTGTATACTGTGGATTAACAATTGATTTGATGATTTTTGGTGTATCAGAAATAATTTTATCACATTCAAATCCTATCTTCATTAATTCTTCTAATTCTGGTTTTTTTAACACTGGAAAATCTATCTTAGTTTTATTAACAGCATTTGGATATAGGCTGATTTTATTTTTTTTATTTTTAGCATAATGTGATGAATTTCTTAAAGCCACATTTACTGCCTCTTTGATTTGTTCAGAAGAATTTGGATTTGTAATTGAACAAAAACTCCATGTCCCTTCCTTAACTAATCTAATGCCTATCCCAGTGTCATTATTGGTTCTAACATATTCTGTCTCTCCATTCTCTATGAGTGCTGATTTTCTTTCTTGTTGTTCAACTCTGGCGTCGCAATACTCAGCACCTGAATCTATTGCATATCTGACTGCTTTGTCAGCTAGATCTTGAAGGCCTGAATCCATGATTTATGAAATTTAGAGGTACTCGTAAATCTTGTGTATATCTAATTATTTGAAATTGCAGGCATGGTGAAATAATATTCATCCTCAAAATCAAAATCTATTGTGCCTTTTTTACGTAAAAATCCAAAATATGCTGTACAATTTTTGTAAAATTCCTTATTTTTTTTGTGTTCTTGTTGCATTATTACTAACTATGTCAAAATGTACATTTTTTTAAGAGAGTTAGTGATTTTAGGTCTAAAAGTTTGTTTTCTCTAAGCAGAACTTACAGGAACTTTGGTTTCACCAGATGTTCCTTTTGGGATTGTAAACAAAAATGTAGATCCTTGATTTGACTATGCCCAAAAAAGATGGTTTAACAGTTGTAAAAGAACTAATAGACTATGATCCTAACACAAAAATTATTTTAATCCCTGCAAGTGATGATCAAAAAATCATCGTGAATATTTAGAACATGGTGCAAAATCTCATATTTCGAAGCCCTTTGATTTCAATTCTGTCTTAAAATCTATTACTGTACTTTTGGAAAATTAATTTAGGGCATTAATATATAATAAAATGGATAGAAAATTTGTCAAAAATTGTTGCTGATACTAGCGTTATAATTAATGGTCAATTAATTGCCCAGATAGAAGCAGGTTCAATTAAAAATTCTGAAATTATAATACCTCAAGCAGTTTTTGATGAGTTACAATCTCAAGCGTCTAGCAAAAAGGAACAGGGTTTTATAGGATTAGAAAAAATTCAAAAACTTAGAGAATTATCTGGTAGTTATGGGTTGACTATTGTTTTGAAGGGATCACATCCTTCTACTGATGATATTAGATTTGCAGACAGCGGTAGAATTGATGCTCTTATCACTGATATGGCTAAACAAAATAATGCTGTTCTTTATACTTCAGATAATGTTCAACATCTAGTTGCACAAGCTGAAGGTATAGAAACTGTATTTCTCAAATTTGTTGTAAAATATGAAACATTAGAATTTCTGAAATTTTTTGATGCTGAGACAATGAGTGTTCATCTAAAAGAAAACCAGCATCCTTTAGCAAAAAAAGGAAAACCTGGCAATTTTTCATTAACTACACTTAGTGATGATATTCTTTCAAGAGATTATTTAGAATTAATTTTGTCTCAAATATTGGGTGTGGTACATGCGTCTGATTCAAGTAACATTGAGATTTCAAAGACTGGTGCATCTGTAATTCAACATGATGACTATCGTATAGCAATAACTCACCCCCCTTTTTCTGAATCTTTTGAAATAACCATTGTTCATCCAATCGTCAAGTTATCTCTTGAAGATTATGAAATTTCTGATGAGTTAATGAAACGTTTCTCTGACAGAGCTGAAGGAATTGTAATTTCTGGTGCTCCTGGTTCTGGGAAAAGTACTCTTGCATCTGGACTTGCAAATTTTTATCATAATAAAGGAAAAATTGTTAAAACTTTTGAATCTCCACGTGATTTGCAAGTTGATCCTGGAATTACTCAATATAGTAAATTAGATGGAAGTTTTGATAACAGTGCTGACATTTTATTACTTGTTCGTCCTGATTATACTATTTTTGATGAAATAAGAAGACAAGAAGATTTTAGAACATTTGCTGATTTGCGATTAACTGGCGTGGGGATGGTTGGTGTACTTCATGCAAATTCCCCAATAGATGCAATTCAACGTTTTATTGGAAAGATTGAACTTGGTATAATCCCAAGTGTTTTAGATACTGTGGTCTTTGTGAAAGATGGCAGAATTGAAAAAGTCTATGACTTGGAATTAAAAGTAAAAGTTCCTTCTGGAATGACTGAATCTGATCTAGCGAGACCTGTAATTGAAATCAGAAATTTTGCCGATAATGTTTTAGAACATGAAATCTATACATTCGGAGAAGAAAATGTTATTGTTCCTATTGCAAAAAGAACTCAAAAAGTTGGAATTGAAAAACTTGCCGAAGATAAAATAAAAGAAACTTTCAAGAGATATGATCCTCACGCAGAAGTTGAAATTTTATCTGATAATAGAGTAAAAGTATTCGTAGATGAACAATGTATCCCATCAATTATTGGAAGAGGAGGCTCAAACATTAATGAAATTGAAAAATTCCTCAAAGTCCATATTGATGTTGTTCAAAAAGACTCTAGTTATTCATCTAGAACGACAAATGATCTACCCTTCACTTATTCAGAATCAAAAACTACTCTACTCCTAACTGTTAACAAAGAATATACTTCAATGCATGCTAACATCTCTGTTAATGACGAATATATCACATCAGTAAGAATTGGTAAGAAAGGGCAGATAAAAATTCCAAAACGTTCTGATATTGCAAGAAATCTTATGAATCTTGCATCCTCCCAAAATGATATTCAGATATTCCTCAAAGATTTTTAAAATTTTTAATTATCTTGGGGTCTGTTTTAAGAAAAGTAATGAATTTTCTTAACTGTTTTATTGTTTTTGGATTTAGATGATGTTCAATCCCCTCTGTATCTTGATTCGCAGTTTCAGATCCAACTCCTAAAATTTCAAAAAATTCCAATAAAATTCCATGTTTTTGTCGTATCCCATCAGCTATCCGCACTCCTTTATCTGTAAGATTAATTCCGTGATATTTTTCATATTCTAAAAATCCATTCTCATCTAGTCTTTGAAGCATCTTAGTGACACTAGGTGCACTAACATCCATGTATCTTGAAATGTCCAAAGTAGTTGCGTAACCTTTCAATTCAACCAATTCTGATATTATTTCCAAATAATCTTCCATCCTCGTACTTGATTGAGTTCTTTCTGAATGGTGGGCTGCTTTTATTGAATCCAATCTTTTGGAATTTTTAGCTTTCATGTAATCTTTGTAACTAAATCCAATCTAGTATAATTGAGTGTCTTTTCTGTTGATTTTAGTTATTCTTTGTTGACTTGGATGTGACCAGAATTGATCTTCAAATCTTAACTAATTTCTTCCAAATGATAGGCTGGAATGACAGACCCCCTAAAGGCACGATTGGAACAACTAAGAAAATCTACTGAATCAGCTAAACGCAGAGCAAATCTGTATACTGAAGTTGCTAAAATGAATCAAGGACCTAATACTAGTTCATTAGGCGCTCTCCAGAAAGCTCCTGCACCAGGTAAAAAACTTCAAAAAATTGGATTTTTGATGTTATGGATTCCTGAACCAACAGGTGTCACTTGTGCAATAGGAGGTCCTATGATAGTTGCTGGACGATACCTTGACAAAAAATACAATGGTGCTACTATTCACGATATTGGTCATGAGACAAAAAACACCTTTTCATCAATACGTGACTTTAAGAATTCTATATTATAACACTCTTAGTTTTTAAAATATCTATTCCGGGGCACAAATTTCATCTATTTTTCCTCAAAAAGGTCGACGAATTTTTTTTAGAGACTAAAATTACTCTTTTACAAACAGACACAAGAACTACTGAACAAATTAACGTATTTTAAAAGGACTGAAATAAATTAATTTGTGACAACAAGAGGACAAGTACTTATTCCTATTTCAATTGCTGCAGTAATAATTGGGGTTGTCGGTCTGATGACAATGCCAAGTGAAATTAAACTAGAATCTGTTGAATTCCCTATGGGAACAATCAAGGTTGATGATGTTCCTCTTCAAGTGATGATTGCTGATACTGAACCTAGACGTGTTCGTGGATTAATGTTTGAAGATCAATTACCCTATGATCAGGGAATGATCTTTGTATTTGAAGAATCTGGACTCTATTCCCTATGGATGCTAAACATGCAATTTTCTCTTGATATGATCTGGTTTGATCAAGACGGAAAAGTTGTACATATTGAAAAAAATGTCCCTCCATGTAAAACTGCATTAGAAATCACAACCTGTCAAAGTATTATTCCTGATGCAGAAGCAGTTTATATTCTTGAAGTGACATCTGGGTTTGTTGATAAAAACAATATTACAAAAGACTCTATGTTGAGCATTATCTCAATTTAGAATTGCAAAGCCTATCTTTGAATGTTAAAAGTTGTAATTTATGAACAAATTACTTTTGATTCCTGTTTTGCTTGGTATTGCCGCAATTGTTTTCAAGTAGTCTAATTATATACAACAAAATTCTTTGATTGACGATTACAATGATTGATCAGTTATGGTTAATTGCTCTGGGATTTGCTGCAGGAATATTGGGCTCTATGATTGGTCTTGGTGGTGGAATTATTGTGGTTCCTGTACTTACATTTCTGGGATTTCCTCCTACTGCTGCAGCAAGTAACAGTCTTTTTGCTGCACTAAGTAATTCAATTGCATCAACCATTTCCTACTCTAGACAAAAGAGAATTGAATATTCACTAGGTCTAAAACTTGGGTTACTTACAATTCCTGGAACTGTGTTAGGTGCAGTTATTTCTACTGATGTAACTCCTGGAATTTTTAAAATATTGTTTGGTTTAGTATTGATTGCATCTGCAGCTTACATTTTTTTGAGAAAAAAAATTGAGACTAAAGAAAAAATATTATCCAATCAGATGATGATTTTTGCAGTAGGTGCTAGTTTCTTTGCTGGAATTATTTCTTCATTTTTTGGAATAGGTGGCGGAATTATCTTTGTACCTTTAATGGTGGTTGGAATGGGAATGGCTATGAAAAAAGCTGCTCCCACTTCTCAACTGATTTTATTATTCGCATCATTATCTGGAGTAATATCTCATAGTATTTTGGGGCATCCTGATTTTACTCAGGCAGGATTTTTAGCTATTGGGTCTTTTATTGGTGGATTGGTTGGTGCAAGATTGTCTTTAGATATCAAAGAGCGATATTTGCAAATCTTAGTGTCTGCTGTAATCTTGATAGCATCTGCAAAACTCTTTTTTGATTCAATATCTGACAGTTCCCTGCCATTTGGATTTTAGCCTCGAATTTTTTCTTGTGCTTTTATAATAATTTCGTAACGTATGGTGTTCATTAGGTCTTTGACCTAAGAGTTGGGGAGACTGGTTAGTTCCTCCTAGATTTAAAATTTGTTTTGGAACATGATACCGTATTGTCTCAAGTTTTATGGAAATTGATATTCACTAGAGTGTTAAACTGATTTCACAAATACCCCGAATCTACACCAGAACCATCTAAAGAAGAATCAAACCAATAAATTAAACTGAATTTTTGTAAATCTGATAATTCACGCCTATATGGGGCTGATACAGTGTGCAAAAAGGTTGACTACTAGTCGACTCCCTAGTATTTTATTTACAAATTATCCGTATGATTTCTACGACTCTATTAAATACAAATTCTACAAATTATGTTTATGACAATAATGTTCATTCCTGTAAGGCCCTCAAGAAGAAATGATGACGAATTTGACGATTAATTTTCTTTAAGTTCCAATTTTTTTAATCTTATCTTAATTCATCAACACAAAAAATAACTTCTGCTGATGAAGCTGCACTATCTGACACAAGAAAATTAATTGCCTCTGCAATTCTTTGATTGCTTGGTTCTGCACCTGTTACTGTACCTGGAAATATTGTAAGCATTCTAATTTTTGACTTTAGAACATCACTTAGTTCTTGGTTAACTGTGGTTGTAAATGGTCTTAGTGCCCCTCTGAAAACTTCTATCTGAGCTCTTCGTGTTCCAGAAACTTTTCTTCCTATTGGTAAGTCTGGGCCAATAATCATAATTGCACCTTTTGCATCTTTGTAAAGGCGAGGATCTTTATCTCCTCCTGGAACAAATTGCTCAAGTGCTCTTTGGGCTACGGTTGCTGGGGTTGAGATGAATTTTTCAATTAGTTCTTCCCACTTTGCTCTGGATAATTCTGTTAATTTTGATATTTCATACAACTTTCCTGTAACGTGAACTACTGCTAGGATTTCACCATGATTAGTTTTAGCCGTATTGAGCCATTTTTCTACCTCTTCAGGATTCTTGAGATCCATAATATGGGTATGGCATTTACTACTGATGTATTCCTGAAGTTCTTTTGGTGTTGATTGTGAAATGAAACATGCCGCTCTTCCTCCATTCTTTTCAACATGCTGTGCCAAAAATTCCACTCTTTCGGCATCTGCTTTATCAGTTGCATCAATGGTAAATACGATTACTTTTCCTCCAAAATCTGGTTGATGAACTCCGGGTGTTGCGGTTCCGATATGTGGTCTTACAGGATAAAATACCCTGTCTCCAGGAATTACTTTGCCGTTTAGAATTTTTGCTATTGCGTCATCACACAAGTTGAGAACTGATTCTGCCACTTGGTTTTGTTTTAGAAATTCTTGGTCTGCAATCATATGTGATGTATTGTTTTGAATTTTTCCTGCAAGACTTTGAATTTGTTCTAATAACTTTGTAAATGTCTCATTTACTTTGGTAACATCCTTTCCGTTTGCTAGTTTTGCAGCAACCTTTGCAATTTCCTCTGTGTCTACTCCATCTGCCAGTATGCATTCTAACAATTCTTTACTTGCTTCTTCAACTTCAACTGGACTTAGATCTTCAAATCCACTAACTCTCATAAATTCTGATGCTGCTTTTGGATAAACAGTTTTGTAAATTCGATCAGAATGAACTGGTCCTGGATTTGTTGCAATGGAAATGATTCCTTTATCTGTTAATTCCCATGACATTGCCTCAGCTAGTCTGTTCTTTGCACCTTGGGATGCAGTATATGGACTTCTAAATCTATATGGTCTTTGTTCTAATGGTCGTTCTTCAGTAAAGAATGTTGAAATTGTAATGATCTTTCCTCCCTCTTTCATTACTTTTAGTGCTTGTACAGAACACCAGAAAGTACCCGTAAGATGAATCCCAATAGTACTTTTGAATTCGTCTAGTGGCGCATTTGCAAAACATGTGACAGGACCTGAAACTCCTGCATTGTTAACTATGTAATCTACAGTAACGTTCTCATTTTTTAGTGAATCAAACATGTTATTCACTCCTTTTTCTTCACTAACATCAACTCCTGAAAAAATTCTAACTGACGCGCCACTATTTTTTTCAGAAATAATTTCTTCTAACATTTTTGATGTTTCTTCTAATGGCTCCTTTCTTCTTCCAAGGATAATTACACTTGCTCCATTCTCTACAAATTTTTTAGCTATAGCTTTACCTATCCCAGTTCCGCTACCTGTAATTAGAGCAACTTTGTGTTGAAATTTCAGCATAGATGTGCTATCAAATTTTCTGTGATATTTAATTGGATTGATCCATATGGAAATATTTTCTTGATATCTTTATTTGTGGGTGTGACTCATGATTTTTTATGCATGATTCAGAGTCAGATACATTTGTTTATCAAACATTGCCTGAAAAATTTAGTGGTATGTTAAAGGAGATTGGAGTGGATTCAGAATCCAAAGAAATTGGAACCGATGATGTTGAAAAAGGTGATTACTATAGTAGATATTTTACTCAAACAGCTAGAATGATAACTAACAGAGGATGTCTTGATATCAAGAACTCTAACATCGATGTAATACAAATTATTCAAAAGGGATAAAAATGCAAGATCCAAATCCGCTTTATTGGGGCGCACAAGATAGATTTCAAGCTCATTTCATTGTAAGAAAGGATGCTGGCGCCTCAGTTGGAGATTATCTTGCAAAAACAAAACTAACAACTAAAGGACATTTTGGTGGAAAAACTGTTGTTAAAGTTGAATGGAGCGGTTCTGGTAGTATATCTTCAAAACTAAATGAAGATAATGAACTTAACGAAATGATTGCAAAACAATCAGTCAAATATGCTACTATCTATGTTGAACCTACTGAAGGAGCAGTCAGAATTAGAAGTAAATGGGATAATCATCTTGCATTTGGTATTACCAAAGAACTTTTTGAAATCTATGACCGAATAGCTGGTCACATAAAATCAGTCTAAGCTTTCCACCAATCTAAAGCAAGAAAATCTATTTTGTCCTTACCTTTAGGAATTGCTAAAATGAATTGCTTTCTGACTGTAGTTGCAAGTCGTCCTGCAAGAACAATTCCTGTTGATGTAATTGACTCATTTCTATTGTATACTTGAATTAGATATGGTGCATGATCAATTCCTGGTCCTTTTTCATATACTGCAAAGTCACAACCAAATTTTATTCCAGGATTGATGATGTATCCTTTATCTCTGAAATTTTTGTAAACTAAATATTTTTTGTCAAAATCATGATATTCTTTTTTGCAAATCTTAATCATTTTATCAATGGTTACTTTTTGTTTTAATTTAGTAATGGTGATTTTTTTATTTTCTAAAAGGTACAGTCCTTCAATAAGATCCAAAATTAGTGGAACATCTATTTCTTCAAGTTTTGGTTTTGGAATGCCTATTGGTTTTCCATAATATCCTTGACCGAAAAGCTTACGTGAATCATCAATATTCCAAACAATGATTCGATTTTCAATTAATTCACTTTTCATAATTATTATGAACCATTAAGCGTATATGAATTCACTAGTTGAGTATGATTATTCTTAAAGAATTGAAAATAAAATAAAAATGGTTTGTTTTGTTTATAGACTCAATGCTAGTAATATGAAAGAATCTGATACTCGTTGACATTTGTCTGCCATCTCTTCAATTCCCTCTATCACATCTTTCATCAACATCAATTCTTTAGTATTTGATATTTCAGATAGAAGTTTAATTGTGGCCTGTCTGTATTTGATATCTATTTCTCTCTCTATTTTTTGTGTTTCTTGAGCTAATTCAATTGCATTTGCAGTGTTTGTGTTAAGACTTCTGATGATCTCATTTAGCTTGTATACTTCATCTACAACTAATTCAATCAGAGTTGTGATCTCTTTGTAAAGGTCTCCACTTTTTAGTGTAGTTAGTTTTACGTTTGAAAGTTTGAACGAGATACCTGTAATGTAGCCTGCAATTTCATCCATTGTATATGCTGTATTGAGAAGATTTTCTCTATTCATAATCAATCCTCCAACATCAGCAACTTCTCGTGTAATCTTTCTTCTTAGACTTTCTACTTCTTCTTCAATAGTTGAAATTTGTTCTAGTACATTTTTGATTCCTGCCTTATCTTTTTTCATCATAAGATCAGGTAAGGATGCAAGTTCTCTGGCAGCGTTCAGAATTCTGTTAATTTCGTCTTGTAAAACTGCTATGGCTTTTCTTTTTGCTTGAACTTCAAGCTCTCCACTATACATAACAGAAAACGAACAATCCTCAGGTAATTTAAATCATCTATGATTATTGATTTTTTTTGGGCACGATTATATCAAATTTTTATCATTGGTGACTTTTTTTTGTCCTTTGTATAATGTGATAACTTCCTCATTTGTGGAAGCATCTTCAACTGCTTTCTCAATCCTAATTTTACCTGTAAATTTTGGAAATCTTAAAGCAAGACCTGCATCTTTTCTAATCTTATCTTTTGCTGCTTTATGGATTGGACTTAAAGTAATCTCTGAAGCTACCACTTCTATTACTAGTTCTGGTTCAAACCATACATCAGCTTCCATTTCACTATCTATGCGTGGATTTTTCTTGATTGTAACTTTTGGATTTAAAATTTGATACAATTGATCCAAATCTTCATCTGAAAATCCTGTTCCTACTTTACAAATACTTGTGAATATATCTTCATCTTCATCATACGTTGCAAGCAGTAGTGTCCCATAGCTTCCTGTTCTTCTACCTTTTCCAAAAAATCCTCCTATCACAACAAGATCTAAACTATCTCCTAATTCATTTTGATATTCTCGTTTTAGCTTTAACCAATGACTTCCTCTTGAACCTGCTTTGTATGGTTTATCAAGCATCTTCAGCATCAACCCCTCACTGCCTGCATTAATGCTATTTTCTAAAAAGTCCTTAATTTCGTTATCATTTTTGACTATTGTCATTGGGATATATTTTACAAAGTCATCTTCTTTCACAACTTTTTCTAGTTTTTCTCTCCTATCTTTGTAGTCTAATTCTAAACAGATTTTTCCATTACAGTACAAAATATCAAAAAAATTAATTGTGATTGGATATTGTGTAACTGCTTTTTCTATCTTGTATTTTCTTCTTCTGTGCATCAATTCTTGAAATGGTAAAAAGTCCCCCGTATTTTCATTAATTGCAACTGCCTCTGCTTCTAAAATTACATTGTCTGCTTGAATTGCTTTAGGAATTTTTTCTATAATGTCAGGATAATAATTTGAAATATTTTCTAAACTCCTAGAAAACAATACTACTTTTTCTCCTTCAATATGCAGCTGTACTCTTTCTCCATCTAACTTGTATTCTGCTGCAAAATTATTCCCCATTTTTTCAATTGCTTCTTCTTCACTTTTTACTCTGTCAGCAAGCATTGGTCTGATTGGATTAAATAAAATAACATCAAATTTTTCAACTCCTTCAATACCTTTAGTTGCTATCGTTTCAGCAACTTTACCTAAATCACTTGAGACATTATACGCATGTTGCAAAATTTTTCTATTATCCTTATTCCCAGAAAATGCTATTGCCAATGCATCCATTACTGTATTCTCTGCAATTCCCAATCTTAAAGATCCCAACAAAATCTTCAAAATGTAACTTGCTTCTAATGGACTTGCATCATTTAGTAAACTTGAGATATATTTTATCTTCATATCTTGTGAACGAGATCCTTCTAACTTGGCAATTTTGAATAATGTATCATATACTCTTTCTATTGTTATATCTTCTACAAGAAACGTTGTCTGTGTTTTTTGTTCTAGTATTATTGATGCTGCATGCCCTAAATCTCCTTCTTTTCTATACTCATCTTCAATTTTCTTAATTGGAATTCCTGATGACTTTGAAATTGCTCTTATTGCAAGTTTTTCAGCGACCCCTAATTCAACTCCTTCAAAGTCAGGTCTTAGTTTTCCTTGTAACAGGTACACAATTTTAGAAATAACTTCGTGAGGGGTTTTCTCAAATAATTCCACTAGAAATTGTGTTAACTCTAATCTCTTTCTGGTTGATTCCATTTTGTTAAAAGAATCAGCTAAAATAGAAAACTCCATTCTAATCCTCTACGTAATCCTGAATAAAAGTTTGAAACTATATGTATTTGAAAATTGTTGGTTTATCTGAATTTGGATGTTCAGAAACTAGTGCAAAGGTGTGTAACGGATATTCTTTTTTGTATTGTTTCATAAAACTCCAAGCAACATCGTGTGTTTTGAATTCAGTTCTAATGCCGTCAATTTGGCTCTTTTTCCCAAATACATCAAACACTATAACTGAATATTGTTTTGGACGATTGTGAGGTCTTGCTTTAAGAAGCCAAATTAGTGCAAAAACGAAGACCGATCCTATAATCACATATTCGCCAGCCATTTTGAAGAACGTCAAAAAGACTCCTGGTATGGTGTGTCCAAATAAAACAACCATAAAATTTGAAAATGAGATTACTGCTATTACTGTAAAAATATACGTTTTCCAATCAAAAATTTTTTGGAAAAAATTCATGATATATTTTACAGAAGTCTTTTTTCTATTAACTATTTCCTTTGATGAGAATATTCAAAATCACTAATCTGGATCTTCGTAATTTTCTTTCTTTCCACCTTTGGATGTATATCCCTCCATTGGTTTCATCTTACTCTCAAGAATACTCATTCTTGCCTTGTATCCTTCAGCATATTCTAATTCTGATGGAACAAGAGTTGCTGGATGAATAAATCCTTGACTTCTCATAGACATTGCTTTCTTTGTTGCAATTTCTCTGATATAGTCCCAATCAGGAGTTGAGAATCCATCAAATGGACCAGTAAACTTTCCATTATGCATACTGAAAACTAGTGCCTCTACAATTGGAATACAGAAATTGATAGTTGCTGCAGAATTTAGCTTTACAGGCATTAGTGGCATGTTGTGACTACCTCTTGTATTTCCTGCAACATAATGTGGATTGTTAAATACACTTCCAACTTCTTCTGTAGCTGGAAAATTCTTTTGTGTTCTAATTAGACATATTGGATCATCTTTTCCAACATATGTTCCTGCAATGTTGTGTAGTCTATCAGTTGATGCTGCAAGAATTGGTTCACCCTCTTTTGTAGTGACTGAATCTACAACATATCTACTTGGATACATCAACGCAGCTTCAATTGTTGGTTTGTCTTGCCACAATTCTAATTCAGCAATTTTTCCTTCTTCAACATCCATTATGTTAATCTTAACTCCACTAGCGAGTGATTCATTCACAATCAAACCTGTATTACTTAATGCGTCTACAAACATTCTGTAAATTGGATAGTTGAATGCACCGGGCTCTGTTTTATCTGCTGCAAACACTGTAAATGCTTCATTTTGTCTCTCTTCAAATTCCAATTCTGCAACCCCTGGACCCATGCCTTTCACATTTCCTGAAAAAGAATCTTTTAGCAAGTCTTGTCCAGCACCATACAAACCTTCTTCTTTTGCAACTTTAGTTCCTTCCATGAATGCATCCCAAGCCAGTTTGTGAATTTGTTGATTATCTGTTCCATGTGTATGAGACATAACAATGTGGACGTCATCTCCACAATATCCAATGTAATAATCAATTAGCAGATCTGCTGAATTTTTGATGGTTTTTCTTACCGCTTCAATTAAACCATCACTTGGTTTTGTATGACCTCCAACTCCCCCAACATCTGCTTTGATAACTGATACTGTAATCTTCATAATTCCTCTTTCTACCTCCTTGATTTATGTGCTTTTGGCAAAACCTTCTGATCTAAAATTATTTGAAAAAAAATAGAGTTTTTTTCAAAAATTCATAACGCTAATAAATGCCCTCAAATAGGCAGTCCATATGGCAGATAAACCACACTTGAACATGATTGTAACAGGTCACATTGATAATGGAAAATCAACAACAATGGGTCATTTCTTAATGGATTTAGGCGTTGTAGATGAAAGAACAATCGCAGCACATGCAACAGAATCTGAAAAGACAGGAAAAGGTGATACTTTCAAGTACGCATGGGTTATGGATAATATTAAAGATGAAAGAGAAAGAGGAATTACTATTGATCTTGCTTTCCAAAAGTTTGAATCTGCAAAATACTTCTTTACATTAATTGATGCACCTGGTCACAGGGATTTTATTAAAAATATGATTACTGGTGCTTCTGAGGCAGATGCTGCAATCTTAGTACTTTCAGCAAAAGAAGGCGAAACTGATACTGCAATCGCAGCAGGTGGTCAAGCAAGAGAACATGCATTCTTGCTAAAAACACTGGGTGTTAGCCAACTAATTGTCGCAATCAACAAAATGGATTCAGTTGACTATAAAGAGGACGCATTCAATTCAGCCAAAGAAAAAGGTGAAAAATTGATAAAATCTGTAGGTTACAAATTAGATAATGTAGCAATTATTCCAGTTTCTGGATGGAAAGGCGATAATTTAGTTAAAAAATCTGAGAATATGTCATGGTATACTGGAAAGACACTCCTTGAAGCATTTGATGACTTTACAATACCAGACAAACCAACTGGTAAACCACTACGTGTTCCAATTCAAGATGTTTATACAATCACTGGTGTTGGTACAGTACCTGTAGGTAGAGTTGAAACTGGAACTATGAAAGCAGGCGATAAAATTATTGTAATGCCTTCTGGTGCTTTAGGTGAAATCAAATCAATTGAAACTCACCACACAGAAATGCCATCTGCAGAAGCAGGTGATAACATTGGTTTTAACCTAAGAGGAATTGAAAAGAAAGACATCAAGAGAGGAGATGTTCTTGGAACTCCTGACAAACCACCAATGGTCGCAAAAGAATTCAAAGCACAAATTATAGTTATTCACCATCCAACAGCAATTGCTCCTGGTTATACACCAGTTATGCATGCACACACTACACAAGTTGCAGCAACTGTTACAGAGTTCCTACAAAAAATTAACCCGGCAACTGGTGCCGTTGAGGAAGAAAATCCAAAGTTCCTTAAAGTTGGCGATTCAGCAATTGTTAAAATCAGACCTGTAAGACCAACTTGTATTGAAACTTTCCAAGAGTTCCCTGAAATGGGCAGATTCGCCCTTAGAGATATGGGTGCAACTATTGCAGCCGGTATAGTTAAAGAAATTACAGAAGAGTATAAACCATAGGTAGCTTTTCATGACACAAACCGCCCGTGTTAAACTAACATCCACCAATTTGCGTAAGTTAGATGGCGTATGTGGAGAGATCATGGGAATTGGTAAAAAGACTGGCATTAAAATAAAAGGTCCAACCCCACTCCCTGTTAAAAGACTACATATTGCTACTAGAAAATCCCCATGTGGTAGTGGCACTGAAACATATGAGAAATGGGAAATGAAAATGCATAGAAGAATTATCAATATTAATGCCGATGATAAAGCAATTAGACAACTAATGAGGCTTAAAATTCCTGATGATGTCTACATTGAATTGTCTTTGACATAATTTGGTATCCTTAAATTATCGAAATTTTGATGATAATTATGGCTGAAGAAAACTCTGATTCTATTGAAGAAACCTCTGATTCTATTGAAGAAACCCCTGCTGAGACATTTGATGTAATCTACTCTTGTCTTAGATGTGCAACTAATGTTTCTAATACTGAATTATCTCGCTTACCTGAGATCAAATGCATCTGTGGGTTCAGAGTATTTACCAAAGTAAGACCTCCAGTAGTAAAAACAATAAAAGCAATCTAACTATCTATCTTTTTTGTAACTATGCTCTCTCTGTAAATGCGTTCTCATATCTTCCATGTTTGAAAAATACTTGTTGCATTCTTTACAATCATAATCCAAATCTTTGCCATGAATAATCTGTTTATGATTCATCACCTCTTCTTCTTTTGAAAATTTTTTGTCACAAATATCACATCTAATTTTTTTGAAAAAACGCACTTTTATCCAAACTCTATTTTCTTCTTATCCCAACAATTCCTACAAAGCTGGCCTTCAATCTTCCAATTTCCTTTTGCATTATATCTGATCAATCCAATCTTTCCTCCACATAATGCGCAAAAATTTTTCTTTTTAGCATGGTCTTCTTCTTTTTTGTCAAAACATTCTTTGCATAACAAACCTTCCATGTCCCATTGCCATCGAGGTTCCCACAAATCTGTGATCTTTTTAGTTATTTCACATTCAACACATGGCTGTCTAATTTTTCCTTCAAAGTGTTCCTTTGATTTCTCAAAATGACAATCTCCACAAAGTAGGCCCTTCATACCCCACTCTCTTTTTGGTTTGTGTTTGTGAGTTAGTTGTTTGTTACAAACAGCACAGTATACCGGCTTTCTACTAAACAGTCCCATAATCTCTATAAGATTTCAAATAATTTAATCTATTAAATGTAATACAAAAGAAAGACACAATCTAAACCAAAAATCCCTTAATATTTTAAGATTTTTTCAAGGGCTTGACTGGCATTAAACATACCATTTTTCTTGGCAAATTCCTCGATCATTTTGTATTGTTTTTCAGTAAAACAAACTGGTATTGAACGTCTTTCCATAAATGTAGTTTGTATTTTTAACTAATATCCTTTTTGTTTACTTGAAATTAAATTGAGCACCGCTTACTCGTGAATTTTTTGAATTTCTCAAATCAAATTATAATATTTTATAATAAAAAAAATAATAGTCCCTGCAATAACTCCAATTGTAATTAATTTTAAAATATCTTCTTTCTTTTTGATGATATGTCGGTCTCCATTATCTCTCTTGAGTATCTTATATCGTCTAGATGTAGTAATCAAGGCATAGGTAACTAATCCAGTAATTGTAGCAATAACTATGGTTTCAATAGTTATGGAGTTTGTTTGTATTATAGAACCTGCAAAAACAGGTAGAATTCCCCATGAAAATATTGTTGATGGATTATTATGAAATTTACCTCCAAACAATTCTAAACTATATGCAAATAGAAAAAAGCCTTCAAAAGTACCTATTAGAAAAAGCCAAGGAGAATCTAAAAATGCAAAATAAATTCCTACAGAAAATGCAATGCCTACAGCAAATAACGCCATAATCCAAATCTTTCTTTTTGGCAAAATTCCCCAAGGTTTTGTTTTACCTCCTACTGCATCAAGTAGGTGTGCACCAACTCCAAGTGCTAAAATGTAAATCACACAAATTGCTGCCACTCGCTCTAATTGCAGTGGTCCTGAAATTGCTCCTAAGGCAGCAAAGCAAGTAACAATGCTTGTGTATGGTACAAACAAAATTCCTATGCTAATTCGAAATTTTTTAGATCCAAATTTTGGGACAAACCATTCTGATGTTCTATCTACTTGCAATAACATTATTTGGGCTTTGTTGCTTATATGATCACGGGATAGACAACTGATATAATTGATAGAATAATTAATTGATTCGTGAACAAATATCAAAAATTTATCAAAAAAGGAGTCATCGAATCACTTGATAGGGTTCCTTTTCATAGCGAAGCTCCAATCAAACGATTATCAATGTTGAACAAATCTTTGATTCCTCAATCAGATACACATATTGCAGTTCATTTTGTTGATGCCTCTAAAGCTCTTCCAAAATATAGTAAATTACACAAACACACTCATGATGAAATTAATTTGATACTATCTGAAGATTCTAGCTTGACATATGAGATTCAATTGGAAGATGAGTCCTATGACGTAACGTCGCCTTCAACCATATTCATTCCAAAGGGAATTAGACATAGTGCACAGGCAATTTCAGGTAAGGGGATTTTTGTATGTATGATTCTCAAATAATCATGATTTTCCTTCAGAAAAAAATTGAAACCCTAAAAAGCAAATGTCCAATAATTCTAATATGAAAATAACTGAAATAGAAATTGATGACAGCCAAACAGGCTATTGCTGGATTCAAATACATACTGGTAACAGAAAACAAGCAATTTCATTAAGACATCAAATCTTAGATGATCAAGCGATACGGGAAAGATTAGAAAACGAAATTCTACAAAGCCAGAAAATAACTGCCAATTCATCAACTCCAATGGAAATTACATTCCAAAGTTTCCTTGCCAAAAAACTCCAATTAATTCTTGAAGGTGAAAATGAATGACAAAGAAACGTCAGATCTTAGTTATTGGAAATAATACAAATGGATGTACGCCAAAACATGAAAAAATTGCGTACGAAGTTGGAGTAGAAATTGCAAAATCTGATTCTGTTTTGATAACCGGTGGATTGGGAGGAGTAATGTCTGCTGCATCACATGGATCTCATGATACAAATGGATTGACTGTAGGAATAATTCCTCAGAATGACGCTACAATGGCCAATGAATTCTGTGACATTGTAATTCCAACTGGTATTGGACTTGCTCGTGATTTTCTAAATGCATTAACTGCTGATGGAGTAATTATTGTTGGTGGTGGTTCTGGTACTTTATCCGAAGTATGTGCTGCATACATGTACAAAAAACCCATGGTTGCAATCAGAAACATAAAAAGTTCTATTGAACCATATATTGATGGTTTTATTGATCATAGAGAAAATATCAAAATTGTTGGAGCTGATACTCCTCAGGACGCTGTAAAGAAAATTTTAGAATTAATCACTACATCACGTACCAGAAACACAGAGTCAACTGATGCTGAAATTCTTGATGATTTTAATAAAATTAAGAGCGGCGAAGCTTCAAGAATGGCTCAAAAGAGTTCAGGTTAACATTAAACTGACTACTGCATAGACACAAGTAATGGATCTGGCTTGTAAAACTCCCCATGTTCTTCAGCAAGTTTGTTAAGTTCATCAACAATTTTTTTGATACCTATTTCTTTTGCTGTTTCAAATAATGGTTTTTTTAGTCCTAATCCTAACTGTGCTGCTTTTTCAATCTCTTCTATGTCGCTTGCACCATTTGTGACAAGCCATGCTGCATTGTTTAGTATATTTGCAACAATCTGAATTGGATCACATTTTGCTGCTAATTCTTCTGAAAGTGCAACTCTTTCGTATTTGTCATCCGAATACTTGTAATACCCTTCTCCTGATTTTTGTCCAAGTTTCTTCTCATCAAACATTTTCTCAACTAGTGAATGAGGATTAATTACTTTTTTGTCTCGTAAATGCATCTCTACAGTAGCTTTGTGAATTACATCTATTCCTGTAAAATCAGCTAACTCAAAGATACCCATCGGAAATCCTAATTTGAATTTGACAGCAGAATCAATCTCTTCTAGCGTTGCCCCAATTCTGTCTTTTACATAACATGCTTCGTGAACCATTGGAATGAACAATCTGTTAATTATGAATCCAGGAACATCTTTTCTGCATATTACTGCTATCTTGTTAACTGATTTTACATATTCTTGCGTCAAATCAATTACTTCTTGTGATGTTTTCTCTCCAGGAATTATTTCTACTAGTTTCATTAATTGTGGTGGATTGAAGAAATGAATTCCTATGAATTTTTCAGGACGAGATGTGGTATTTGCTATTTCAGTAATTGGTAATGTACTCGTATTTGATGCAAAGACTACTTCTGGTGCTGCTACCTTGTCTAATTCCGCATACACTTTTTTCTTTAAATCCATGATCTCTGGGACTACTTCGATAATTAATTCTGCATCCTTAACTGCCTCATTCAAATCTACAATAGGTTTGATTCTTGCAAAAATTGCATCACCTTCTTCTTTTGAAATTTTTCCTTTGGAAACTAGTTTGTCCAAACTCCATTTTACTTTCTCCATTGCTTTATCCAAAAATCCTTGTTCAATATCTCGTAAAATTACGTTGTATCCGGCAGTTGCTGAAACCTGAGCAATTCCATGTCCCATTACACCAGAACCTAAAACTGTGATATTTTTTACTGCCACTGTTTTTCAAAAATTGAGTATCCTTTATAATTTATCTTAATGTCACTATTCGTTATTTGTAATTTCTATAAGTATCTAAAACTAAACACCAAATGACTGGCTTGTTTTTTCACATCTTGTACACTTTAGTCCATTTGTCTTAACCCCACACTTCCTACAAAAGATATCCATCCCTACTACTTCCTTGGAATGTGTTTTAGCTGCCTTGACAATCAGAATTGTTACAATTATTATTCCTACTATGATTCCTATCAATACAAGTACCATGCACTATGTTGCACTGTATTGTATATTATCTCTTTATTCTTAATATTAAATTGATTGAAAGATATGTGTTGAGTTTATACAGGGTGAAAAGACATAGTTATCCTTGTCAAAAACACAAAACAAAATTAAACCACAATCACAAAATATGCATAACCACTTTTCAACTATTGCCTCAAAATATCAAAGTGTAAGAACACTTGACATAAAGCCAGTCTTATACATTAAAGATAAACTAAAAGAAAAATCTAAAATCAGTATGGCAGATGTTGGTTGCGGTGATGGACGATACGCCCTAGAGTTTTTGAGATGCTTTAATGATTCATTTTACATTCACTGTGTCGATTACAACGAAAACATGCTACTGTCCTTGGAAGATCATCTTTCAGCGCAAAATATTACAAATTTCTGTATAAGACAAGGAGATGCAAACAGACTACCACTAGATAATGATTCAATGGATTGCATTGTTACCTTTAATGCAATACATCATTTTGATGTTCCAAAGTTTTTATCTGAATCAATGAGAGCACTCAAAGATGATGGACATCTCTTTATCTATACCAGACTACGAAATCAAAATTCCAGAAGTATTTGGGGAGAACATTTTCCGTTTTTTGTAGATATGGAAGATCGTTTGTATGAGTTAGATGAATTAGAACAGCATATCAAAAATGCAGATATGAATATACACTCCAGCAGGGTGTTTGGGTACTCTAGAACTTCTAGCCTAGATAGGCTAGTACACCAAGCAAAGAATAACCACTATTCTACCTTCGCCCTTTACGACAAAGAAACCTTTGATGAATCTCTAGAAATATTCCAACAAAATATCACGAAAAACTTTGATGATTTAGCACAAATCAACTGGCATGACGAAAATATCTTGCTAGAAATTAAAAAATAATACTAATCTATTAGAAAAATTATCAAATCAATATTGGTTCAATCTAAAGAAGAACGTAGGGCGAAGAAAAAAGAGTATCTAAAAGAGTATTATTCAAGACCTGAAATAAAGGCGAAGGCAAAAGAGAAAAGAGATAGACCTGAAGCAAAGGCGAAGGCAAAAGAGTATCATTCAAGACCTGAAATAAAGGCGAAGAAAAAAGAGTATGAATCAAGACCTGAAAATAGGGCGAAGAAAAAAGAGTATCTAGAAGAGTATCGTGATAGACCTGAAATAAAGGCGAAGGAAAAAGAGTATCATTCAAGACCTGAAGTAAAGGCGAAGGAAAAAGAGTATCGTGATAGACCTGAAATAAAGGCGAAGCGAAAAGGGAAAAGAGATAGACCTGAAGCAAAGGCGAAGATGAAAGAGTGGCAATCAAGACCTGAAGTAAAGGCGAAGGCAAAAGAGAAAAGAGATAGACCGGAAGTAAAGGCGAAGAAAAAAGAGTATGTTCAAAGACCGGAAGTAAAGGCGAAGGCAAAAGAGAAAAGAGATAGACCTGAAATAAAGGCGAAGGCAAAAGAGAAAAGAGATAGACCTGAAGCAAAGGCGAAGCTAAAAGAGTATCATTCAAGGCCTGAAGTAAAGGCGAAGAAAAAAGAGTACTATGTAAGTCCTAAAGCAAAGGCGAAGATGAAAGAGCTAGCTTCAAGACCTGAAAACAAGGCGAGGAGAAGAGAAATAGCTTCAAGACCTGAAATAAAGGCGAAGAAAAAAGAGTATCGTGATAGACCTGAAGCAAAGGCAAAGAGAAAAGAGTATGCTTCAAGACCTGAAGCAAAGGCGAAGAAAAAAGAGTATCGTGATAGACCTGAAGCAAAGGCGAATGCAAAAGAGAGAAGAGATAGACCTGAAATAAAGGCGAAGGCAAAAGAGAGGCAATCAAGACCTGAAATAAAGGCGAAGGCAAAAGAGAGGCAATCAAGACCTGAAATAAAGGCGAAGGCAAAAGAGAAAAGAGATAGACCTGAAATAAAGGCGAAGACAAAAGAACGGAACAGAAAATATTATCAAAGACCTGAAAATATGGCGAAGGCAAAAGAGATTAGAGATAGACCTGAAAATAGGGCGAAGGCAAGAGAGGAATATTATAAGATTCGATTAAAAATTTTACAATATTATTCTAAACGTCTTTCAAATAGCAATATTCCCTGTTGTCATTGTTGTGGATTAAATAGTCATTTAGATTTTTTATCTCTTGACCATATTGCAGGAAAAAAAGAAATGGATTCTGAATATGAATTAAAGAAATTGGGATACTCATCAAAATTATCAAGTGCTATGTTATTCAAATTTCTTATAGATAATAATTGTCCAGATGGTTTTCAAATATTGTGCACTAATTGTAATTCTGCAAAAGGGTATCCAAGAAACAATAATGAATGTCCTATGAAAAATAAACCACATTAATCTATTAGAAAAATTATTAGAAAATAATGGCAAAACATGGCATGAAAATTCTAAGGAAGTATAATGCAACAGATAGCGAACAGAAATGGTTTCTAGGATTGATTTAGCCAATCTACACAGGCACTATAAGTAGGGTTTTCTTGATATACTTTAAAAAATAATTCCAAAAAATCTATTTTTTAACACACTTACAATCACAGTCAAACATTCCTGCCTTTACCATACATTGATCATTATATTCATGATAGCATTTCTCACATGTGACCGTAAAACGCATCTATGAATCCGTTTTAAATCTCTTTAAATATGGTCTATTTAACTTGATTCCTATGCCAGTAACAAAACCCATAATTGAAATTGTAAATGTTGTTGCATCAGCTACGATAGATCAGAGATTAGATCTATATGATATTCAAAAAAAGTTCCCTGGTGTGGAGTACAATCCTGATCAATTTCCTGGTGCTGTATTTCGTCTCAAAAACCCAAAAACAGCAACATTGCTTTTCAGTACAGGAAAAATGGTATGTACTGGCTCAAAATCGGAAGATATGGCGAAAAAGGCAGTAAAGACAGTTGTACAAAAACTTCGAAAAGATGGAATTAAAATCAAAAAAGATGCAGTTGTAACCGTTCAAAATATTGTTTCCTCAATAAATCTTGGAGGCAGAGTTCATCTCGAGCTAGCTGCACGAACATTACCTAGAAGTATGTATGAACCTGAACAATTCCCTGGTGTCATTCATAGAATGCTTGACCCTAAAACAGTAATTCTAATTTTTTCATCAGGAAAATTAGTCTGTACTGGAGCCAAAACTGAGAAAGATGTCTATCGCTCAGTAAACAATCTTCATAGTATGCTTGAAGAAAAAGACTTGATGATTTATGATTAGACTCACATTCTCACCTGAGAATTAAATTTTAAGACCCTGCGAATCATTTTTAACGTATTTCAAAATATTATCATATGATGGGTTTATTCAAACATAATAAAGAAAATGAAAACCAAACAAAATGTGAAAAATGTGGTACCGAATTGCATGATCCTGAACGTTTGAAAAGACATATGAAAAAAGCACATGGGAATGTTCCTGAAAAGAAATTAGATCCAAATGCAGGTGATGGCGGTCTATGGTAAAATGGATCTAAACTTAAAATCAATGATTAATATTTTGAAACCTTGATGAAATATCATGGATTGTATTTTTTGTAAAATCATTGTGGGTGATATTCCAGCAAAAATTCTTAAAGAAACTTCAAACAGTATATCATTTTTAGATGCATTTCCACTTGCAAAAGGACACGTGCTTGTAATTCCAAAAAACCATCATCAAAAAATTCAGGATTTGAGTCATGAAGAAAACACTGATTTGTTCTCTCTTCTGCATTTGATGATTTCTAAAGTAGATGCTTTAACTGGCGCAACTTTGGTTGCAGTGCATAATGGAAAAGAAGCTGGACAAGAAGTTCCTCATGTTCATGTACACCTAGTTCCACGAAGCACAAATGATTCAGCAGGTACAATTCATAGCATGTTTGACTCTACATTGAAACTATCCGAATCTGAAGTTGAAGAACTTTACAATAAATTAAAAATCTAATCTCAATAAGGATATAATCTCTCGCGCGTATCCCTATTCTCTACACTAATTGCTTTTGTTGGACAAGTTTCTGCAGCATTCATTATCTTGTTTACCCCTGCACCTCTTTGATTGATTACGGATGATTTAGGATTTGATCTACTTTGTTTGTTTATTTCAAAAACCCCCGGCGCTATAGTTTCACAACTACAACAACCAATACACAAACTTTTGTCTACACCAACGAAAAGGTTTGGTTGTTTGTTAGGTTCTTTTGCTTTATCATACTCTCCATTTTTACCATCTGGTCTAATACGTGCATTGTATTCTTTCCAGAATTTATTTTCATATTGTTTCCAAAAATCAGGGTCTCCTTCTTCAAATTCACGGGTATATTTACTCCAGTCTTGTTCAGGAATTTTTCCATCTCCTGGAGCTCCCCATTGAGGTTTTCTCTCAAAGTTTGTATTTGGGGTTGATTTACTTTCAGTATGTTCTTGCTGTATTGAATTATTATTTTGACTGTGATTTTTCTTAAGGTGGCTGTATGCTTCAGTAATTTTTTTAAATTGCACATCATCTTCTTTATTCTTATTTCTGTCAGGATGTAATTCTAGTGCCAGCTTTCGATAAGCTGTTTTGATCTCAATTTGAGATGAGTCTTTTTTTACATTCAATACTCTAAGTGCCTGATATGTATCCATAACTTATAGAGACTTGTTCTATGTTAAAAATAATTACGTTTATTCCAACAAAATTTCATTATCTGCTTTCCATGCAGGTTCTACTATACATAAAAATCTCAAATTAATCGAGCCTGTATTTTCAATAAACTGTTTAGAATTTGGAGGAACATACACAGAATCATCTTTTTCGAGTTGGTATGTTTCTTCGTTGATCTTTAGCATCCCACTTCCTTCTAAAATATAGTAGATCTCAGACGAACTCATTTTGTGAAGTTTAGATTTTTTTCCTGGTTCTAGCGTAAATTGAGCCATGCTGTAATTAATTCCGTTTAGTGTGTTGTGTGGGTGGAAATATTGTTTAATTTTAGTTCCTTCATCTCCATGAATAGATTTGATTTCAGAATTTTTTCTTAGAGACATATTGTCTAAATGATTTCTGAAACTCTTGTTTTAAAATCTGATTCATACCAAATTGTTTTGTATATTGCATTTTTTTTAGGTAAGATGTTTATTGCAATATGGGAAAATATTTTTTTCTTGTCAATTGAACCATGAGTGTGAAGTATCTTGGTTGGAATGTACACAATATCTCCTTCATTGAGGCTAATTTTCTCCGTTCTTTTAATCTTAAAATTAGTTTTACTTGAACCATATCTTCGAAAAATCTCAAGACTTCCCTTACCTTTTGTTGCAATTAATACCTGATTTCCATTATGTGAATGAATTTTTGTTCTAGATCCTCTCTCAAAATGAACATGATAGATATCTTGATCCTTTGATTTTATTTTCTCTGAAAGAACCTTCATCCATGTTTTGTTTGTAAACCAACCTGAGTTTACTTTTCTTTTATCTCCTGACCCAAAAATATTTGATTTTTTCATACTATATTCTATCCAAAATTTTCTTTTTCTTTGCTTGGAATTCTTTCTCTGTTATTACTTTCGCCTTTCTTAACTTACCAATCTTTTTCAGTATCTCCAAGTCATTTTGAGTATTTGACGTTGCACTTTTTGCAGCTGAAATTCCCTCATTGATTTTTCCAATCCCTCTTTCCTGTAATGCTTTACTTTCTTTTTTTGCTTTATTGCGAAGTTCTTTGCTTGTCTTACCAGCTTGTTTTGCTTTATTGCGAAGTTCTTTGCTTGTCTTACCAGCTTGTTTTGCAGTCATTATTCCAAGATCTACTGCATCATCCAACACTTCGTCTGCTTTTTTAACTCCCTCTTGTAGTGCCTTGTCTGCTTTTTTAACTCCCTCTTGTAGTGCCTTGTCTGCTTTTTTTAGCAATTTTTCAATGTAGCCACCTTTTTTTGCTATTCCCATATTTTTTGAATTATTTCAAATCTATTATCTCTTTCCTAGCAGAATTAGTTTAATAGATGGAATCCTATACTTTGTGTAGTTTTGGCAAAGACTGCTTATGATGTAAAGACAATTGTTCTAAGAAAAAACATTGACGAAGAAGAAGCAAGATATATTGTAGAACAAAAGAAAATAAAACCTTTCAAATCTTTGCTTTCCCGACTAAAAAATGAAGATGTTCATGTTCATTCTCTGAAATTATACTATGAGTGCATCTTGATGGTTTCTGGAAAATATATTGCAGATTATTACAGAAAAGCAACTCATTCTATTTCTGTTGATTCTAATGTAAACGAAGTTGTATTGGGAGATGGTATTTTTCCTATACACTCAAAGTCTGGCTTTAAGAAAGTATTTGGTAAAAAGAGAGGTAAAAACAAGGTTGATTTGAACTTAGAAGAACATGTGTTTATTGAAGACGAAGATGAATTAACATTTGATCATCATGGAAGAGATCTAAAATTTCCATTCAAAATTAATTCAAAAACAATTGAAAACTATCCAAAACGATTATTAGAAAAAAATGAACCAAACGTCAAAAAACCAGAACTGAAATATGATGCTGCAATAATCAAACTCCAATCCCAACTAAAAAAACCAATAGAGGATGATGTGCGAAAACTTAATGCAGAGTTTGTTTTGCGCGAAATTACCGAAATTTATGTTCCAATCTTTGAGGCAAGACTGATTGGTCCAAAAAAGAAGGTTGGCATTATCCGTATAGATGCGGTACGAAAAAAGGTTCTATAGTTTAACAAGTTTTCTGAATTGGTTATTTTCATGTAGTGTATCAAATATTTTTTCTTCTTTTGCCCACAAGCGAATTACTTTGGGACTTTTAGAAACTGCCTGTTTTAACAATTCTAATGATTCTGGATACATTCCTAATGCTGCTTTACTTCTTGATTTTGCATAAATCACATTTACATTATCTTTGAATTTTACAAGAATCTCATCAAACACATTAAGTGCCTTTTCATGTTGTCCTAATTCTGCCAGTTGAATACCTTTTTGAAAAAACGCATCCTGATTGTTAGGGTATTTTTTGCAAATATTTTTAAAACAGTTTAAAGATTCCTCATGTTTTTTCATTTTACCTAATACAATTCCTTTGTAGACCATTGCATTTGGTTTTCTTGGTTCTATGGAAATTGCTTTATCTAAAAATTCTATGGCTTCTTCACGTTCTTGTAATTTATCCAGTAATACTCCCTTGTTAAAATAAGATGCAGCACTTTTTGGATCTGCTTCTATTGCTTTGTCATAACATTCTGCCGCATCCTGAATATTTCCCATTTCTGCCATTGCAATTCCTTTGTTGTTAAATGCTTGAGCATCTTTTGGATTGATCTCTAATAATTTATCAAAACATGTAACTGCATCGGTGTATTTTTTTCTTTGATTTAGAGCTAAACCTTTGTTAAATAATGCTGGAACATTTTCTGAGTCCTGCTTCAGAATCTTGTTAAATAATGAAATGGCGGCCTTTGGCAGATTCTTCTCCATCATAGACATTGCTTGATACATTAAATCTTCTGGGTTCACTTTTGAACCAAATAGTCCCATAATTTCTACAAAATGATATGGCTAATGAAAGTTTGGCTTATCCTAGTGACTTGAATTTTTTGATTGCTTCTTTTACCATATCTTCTTGTTCTTTTGCAGATGTATCAGTTGGGTCGTCAGTTGCATAGGCTTCTTTTCCTTCTTTTTTTTCCATGCTTTTACTAGAATTGTTTATTTTATAAAAATCTAAATTTCAAAGATACGCTTAATTTGATTTAGAAATGAATCTGATTATTGTCTGATTCTCAAATCAAATATCTGCCTGATAAGATTCATGTGCATAGATGGCCTCAAGACAGCCCCATTTGGGATGATTCTACAAAAAAACAGATAGATGACACAATTAACAAAAATCCTGAAAAAAAACAAATCACAATTAAAGACAAAATTATTCAAATTGAAAATTTTGAATTTACTTCTCTCAAAAATATTGGAATTTCAGTACCATTTTTCAAAGAAGAGTGTACTC
>Ga0208879_1000296_pt1 | contig 53072 bp, 49 predicted proteins | sample Knorr_S15_td_Bot_FD_185605 | JGI IMG/M metagenome (GOLD analysis project Ga0208879, IMG submission 185605) | Marine microbial communities from Southern Atlantic Ocean transect - Knorr_S15_td_Bottom_ad_5009_LV_A (SPAdes) (version 2) | ecosystem: Environmental > Aquatic > Marine > Oceanic | place... | reverse complement strand
TCCGGATGTCGCTGTGATCGTGGCCGAGCCGTCAGCTACGGAAGTCAGGAGACCCGCAGACGATAACATCGCGACGGAAGCAGCGGATGTAGTCCACGTAACCGTGGCACCGCTCATCGTCGCACCGTTTTGATCTTTGACGGTAGCGGAGAGTTGTTGAGCGTCTCCGAGTGATGCGAAGAGCAAGCTCGTCGGTGACACCGTCACTGAGGTCGCGACCGGCGCAGGAGGTGTCGGTGGCGCAGTGGGTGAACTACCGCCATCTCCGCACGCCGTGAGGAGCAGCACAGCCGTCAGTCGGATGTAGCGCATACGCCTCATCTACGGTGATGCTCGGGAAGCTCGCCGGTGAGGCGACCCTCCAGTGGGGTAGACCCCCCTAATCACGGGCGGGCACGTCATCTACGGGACCGGAGCGGCCGGTGCTGATTCGATCTACCGGAGATACACACCTACCCCCCCCTTTAAGGAGACTCCGGGGAGGGGTAATCTGGGGGTGAGCACACGCTAACGAGAACGTATCGTGCGTGCGCGTAAACGCGCAAAGCTCTCACAGCCGTCTCATTGTCTCTCTCCTCGCCTCACGCCGTTCCCATGATTTGATCGACCGCACCTGATAGCCGCGCCCATTGGTCTCGCTCGATGCCGAGCTGCTGCTCACCGGCGCGCGTCAGGATGTAGTAGCGCCCGCGACGGTTGTTCTCCGTGATACGCCACTCGGACTTCATCCAGCCTTGGCGAGTGAGGCGATGGAGGGAGGCGTACAGAGAACCCTGATTGACCTGCAGCGCTTCGTCGGACATCTGCTGGATCCGCTCTGAGATCCCCCATCCGTGCATGGGCTCCAGAGACACGACACGAAGGATGAGCATGTCCAACGTGCCTCGAATCATGTTGGTGTGCGCTTTCGGCATCGTGACCCTCTCCTCCCGGATAGTGTTCCTCTCGGTTACCGGGATAAATAAGCTCCACTCCTCTCTAAAAGCAAGTGGAGTGCAATCTTTGACAGCGGGAAGCGTCAAATGGTTTGCAGAGGTTGGCGTGGGGCAGGGCGCGGCGCTTACGTTAGCGGCCGTTCCAGACTGAAGTCAGACCACGGGAGAGCGATTTGAGCACCGAGTCTACGTTCGCAGGACCCCAGAACCCCAATACTGGTGGGCCTAAAACGTTCTTCGGACATCCTCGCGGTCTGTCGACGCTGTTCTTCACGGAGATGTGGGAGCGCTTCTCGTACTACGGGATGCGCGCGCTGCTCACGCTCTTCATGACGGCGGCGACCACCAACATCGTCACCCAGTCCGACGGAACGATCATCCAGAACCCAGGCATGGGTCTGGATATCGCGACCGCCGGCGCCATCTACGGGTTATACACCAGTCTCGTATACATCCTGGCGCTACCGGGGGGTTGGGTCGCGGACAATCTCTGGGGCCAACGGAAGGCCGTCTGGGTCGGTGGGTGGATCATCGCGGCGGGCCATTTCACGATGGCGATCCCCTCGACCTACACGTTCTTCCTCGGCCTGATCTTCATTATCTGCGGCACCGGACTGCTCAAGCCCAACGTCAGCACGATCGTCGGCGAACTCTATCCGGACGGCGGCGCGCGTCGCGACGCCGGCTTCTCGATCTTCTACATGGGCATCAACCTGGGTGCGCTGTTCGGTCCTCTGGTTGCCGCCTGGCTCGGTGAGGCACACCACTGGCATTGGGGCTTCGGCGCCGCAGGTGTCGGCATGGTTCTGGGGCTGATCCAGTACCGCCTGGGTGTCGGCCATTTGGGCAACGCTGGACTGCTCAAGAGTGAGGACAGCCGCGAGGTTCTCGCGGCGAAATCGAAGAAGTTCTTCGGCACGTTCTTCGCCGTGTTCGCCGCCGTTGTGCTGTTTGGCTTCCTGGTTTCCAACGGCACGATCTCCGTCACTCTGACGCAGATCGCGCAGTGGCTCGGCTACAGCGTCCTGGTATTGGTCGCGTTGTACTTCGTCTACATCTGGACGATGGGCGGGCACACGGTCGAAGAGAACAAGAAGATGGGCGTCATCTTCTGGCTCTTCTTGATGATCGCGATTTTCTGGTCCGGCTTCGAGCAGGCCGGTACTTCTTTCAGCCTGTTCGCGCGTGACATGACCGACCGCAACATCGGCGGCTGGCTCATGCCGGCGGCGTTCCTGCAGTCGGTAAACGCGTTCTTCATCATCGTGCTGGCGCCGGTCTTCGGCATGGTCTGGGTCTGGCTGGAGAGTCGACAAAAGGATCCCTCGATACCGATGAAGGCCGGGCTCGGCCTTCTCGGCCTGTCGGCAGGTTTCTTCGTGTTGGCGTGGGGGGCCGCGAACGCCTCGCCGGACAACTTGGTCTCGCCTTCGTGGCTCGTGGTGACGTACTTCCTGCACACCGTCGGCGAGCTCTGCATCTCCCCGATCGGGCTGTCAGCGATCACCAAGCTGTCGCCTGAACGCCGAGTGGGTCAGATGATGGGAATCTGGTTCGTGGGCGCGGCGCTCGGTAATCTGTTCGCCGGCCTGATCGGTGGATCGCTCGAGAGTTTGGAGGCGGATACCCTGTTCCGCACCGTGGCGATGATTATTGGCGGTGCCGGCATCTTTGCTCTCATCGTCGCACCGCAGGTGAAGAAGCTGATGGGCTCGACGCGCTGAGGTCGGGAGGTAAGCGTGTCCGGCAGTGTGAAGACACTCATGGGGTTGTTCGGGATGACCGACTTCCTCATGCCGCTGGTTTTGGACGACCTGAGTGACGAGCAAGCCCGGGAACGATCGCGCGGCGAAGTAGGCCCTTCGATCGCGTGGACGGTTGGTCACCTTCTGTACTACCGCGTCCATGTTCTGAACCTGCTCAGCGAGGAGAGCGAGAACCCATACGAGGCGAGCTTCGGCAAAGCTGCCGCGACAGACGGGAGTGACTATCCGTCGGTCGCCGAGTTGGGTGAGGCGTGGTTGTCAGTCGGTGACGACTTTATGAAAGTGCTGTCATCGAAGTCCGAAGAGGAGCTCGATTTCGTCTCCGAGGGGGGCGCCCACGACGAGAGGTCTGTGCGCGACCAGATCGTCTTCTTCGCCTGGCACGAGGGATACCACGTAGGCGCGATCGGGACGATGCGAAAGTCGCTCGGCCTACTCGGCCCGGCGGAGAAAGTGATGGCGCTACGGGAGGCCGACGCGGCCAAGTAGGCCTAGCCGGAGGCGGCTTTCTTGCGCGTGGACTTCTTGCCTTCCGATGACTTCTTGGCAGCGGTCTTCTTCTTTCCGGCACGTGCGGCCGGTTTGCGCTCCGCTTCGTCCTCCTCACTGGAGGCCTTGAGAGCGGCCATGAGATCGATGCTCTGGGTCTTCGATTCCTCGGCGGGCGCGGCGGTGATCTCCTGCCCGTCCACCTTGGACTGAATCAACTCGAGCGTCTTCTCTCGCACCTCGTCCTTGAATTGCTTCGAGTCGAAGTCGTCATTGGCGGCCTGGTCGATCAACTGGATCGCGAGGGTGAGGTCGGCCTCGTTGACGTCGCCTTCTTCAAGGGGCAGCTGGAAGCGATCGAGGCCGGCTTGGCTGCGGCGATGGTCGCGGGTGCGCCGGCGGACGGTGAGCGCGCGACCGACTTGGCGGAGGAAGCCCGCCAGCACATCGATCGCTGGTTCTATCGGTGCAGCCACTCGATGCATTCGGGGTTGGCGGACATGTACACGGCCGACGAGCGCTTCAAAGCCAACTACGAAAAACGGGGCGAAGGCCTCGCCGAATACGTGGCGACGGCCATCAAGGCAAACCAGGCGTGGCAGGAGGCTTGAGGAACCTGATCGGTTTCCTCTGTCGCGGCCTATCTAACCTTTTGTCCGGGCTGGTTCGCTCCGTTTTGGTGGAGGACCAGCCCGGTCACCGTGCTTGAATCGTCCTTCGTGAACGAGACCTGGGCATCGACCACCCGCAGAAAGAACTTCGTCTCTGATTCGGCGAACATGGGGGCTTTCCCTTGCCCGGTAGCCTGCAGGAAAAGCGCGCCGGCCTCCAAGGTCACGACAATGGAGAACGCGGCCGAGAGCTCGTACTCGCCGACGTAGGTCTCGAGGACGTTCGCAGCGACCTCGACTTCGGTCCGCTCGACTACGTCAGGCACTTCCGAAGCGACCTTGGTCGCGGGTTGGTTCGCCCCGCCTTGGTGGAGGACCAGCCCGGTCACTCTGTTTGAATCGTCCTTCGTGAACGAGACCTGGGCATCGGCCACCCGCAGAAAGAACTTCGTCTCTGATTCGGCGAACATGGGGGCTTTCCCCTGCCCGGTAGCCTGCAGGAAAAGCGCGCCGGCCTCCAAGGTCACGACAATGGAGAACGCGGCCGAGAGCTCGTACTCGCCTACGTAAGTCTCAAGGACGCTTGCCGCGACCTCGATCTCGACTCGCTCCTGCTGAGGCTCCGGAGCGGGCGCGAGCGGCATCCCCGGATTGATGAGGTGGAAGCCGATGTCGTCAGCGCCGTGTCCCGAATTGGTCAGCACTACAGCGCCTACGCCCTTGTCCGGGTCGAAACCGATAAATGTGCGAAAGCCGGCGGTGCCTCCATTGTGCCAAACGATCTTCTCGTCTCCGACGTTCCGCACGTGCCAGTTCAGGCCGATGTCCATCTGAGCACTCAGGCTCTCCCGCACCTCGTGGCTATTACGCATGGCGCGCTCGAACTGTGACTCAGGAGGCCCGATATTGGCGGCGAGGAAGGTCAGCATGTCCCCGACGTCCGACCTGAGCGCACCTGCGCCTGCCAGTGTCGGGAAGTCCCAGAGCGGCACCACATTCCCCTGCTGGTCGTGGCCTTTCGCCATCCAGTCCCGCATCTCGCCTTCGAGCGTGATGCCGGTCATGCTCATCCCGAGTGGCTCCAGCACACGCTCCTGCATTACGTCCTCGTAGCTCCCGCCTCCAACACGCGCGAGCACGTGGCCGAGCAGTCCGACCGCGAGGTTTGAGTACTCGTACTGGGATCCGATATCGCGCCGCAACTCGTGGCTTGAAAGGAATGCGTACATCTGCTCGACGGTGTAGTCCGCGTAGGGGTTCGACGCGTCCGCCGGCGACATGTTGTCGGGAAGCCTCGGCAACGCAGAGTGATGCGTGGACAGGTCGAGCAAGGTGATCTCCCGACCGTCGCGAGAGGGCATCGTGACCTTGCTGGGCAAATGGTCGGATACGGGATCGGAGAGCGAGATCTCACCACGAGCGACCATGTCCGCGAGCAGCGTCGCCGTAAAGACCTTCGAGATCGAGCCGATCTCGAAGAGTGACTTCCCACCCAGAGGCCGTGCGCCCGGGCCGGCGTCCCCATACGAGACGATGTGCGTCGAGCCATCGGCTTCCAACACGCCGACCACGATACCGACTGCCCGATCTTCTTCGACGCGGGACCGGATAAGCTCGGTGAGGTCCTGCTCGGACGGGAAGTGCTGAGCTCCGGCGGCGCCTGGAAGCAGGAGCGTGAGCGCAAGGAAAACGAGGCTTCGGCAGGTGTGCACGTTCATGTGACAACTCCTAGATGTCAGCTCCGACTCGGCGTAGACCGGTTCAGACCGGTACAGGGTCTACGAATAAGGCCGCCCCCTTCTTCGAGAGCAACCCAGACGGCGCGGCGCCACTTCGGAAGGCGTTCCGATCGCAGATCGCCACCGCGCAGGCGTCGTCCACCTTATGCCTCGGAACGGGAGGCCGCGTATCGTGGCCGCATGAACGGACGTATCGAGCCGGACCACTATTAGCGGCCGGTCGCCATCGGTTCCGACTTGTCGACCCACATGCTTCTGCTCGGAGCAGCGCCTCCTGGCGGCTGCGGCGGCAACTCGGTTCGCCTGTAGCGTTGGCGTGTCGCCCACAGGAAGAGAACGCCCAATATGGCGGACCAAAAGCGCAGACTAGCGGCTATCCTGAGCGCCGATGTCGTGGGGTATTCTCGTCTGATGGGCGATGATGAGGAAGCGACGATCGAGGTGCTCGTGAACTTTCGCGACGTATTCAGCAAGCGCATCGAGAACTTCGACGGCAGGGTCGTCGACACGGCAGGTGACAGCGTTCTCAGTGTCTTCGATAGCGTGGTCGAAGCCGTGCGCTGCGCGATGGAGATCCAGCTCGCTCTGTCTTAGCGGAACGAGGCGCTCAGCGACGATCGCAAGATGCGATTCCGCATCGGCATCAACTTGGGCGACATCATCGAGAAGGAGGACGGCCCGGTTCTCTTACCTCGACGATCGCTTCGCCGGCGGGAAAGGTCTCGACGCGGGAGGCGGCGGCCAGGCGTGTGAGATCTTGCGCTTCGAGTTCCTTGAAGAGCGGGACTTTGGCGAGGAGTTCTTCGGGGGAGGACATCGAGCGAAGATAGTATCGCGACAGTGTCAGGCCAGGAGCCCGGGGTGGCCACCGGTGTGAAGAAACACGACTCGGTCGCCGGCTGAGAATTTTCCCGCTCGTGTCCAGGCGACGAGTGCGGCGGCGGCTTTCGCAGTGTACGTGGGGTCGAGCACGAGCCCCTCTGTGCGCGCAAAGAGCTCGAGTGCTTCCAGCCCCGCAGGCGTTGGGACACCGTATCCTTCGCCGACCTGGTCGTCGAGCGCGGTGAGGTTGTCGAGCATCTGGCCTTGCCAGCCAAGCAATTCGGCTCCGTCCCGGGCGATTTCCAGCGTGCGGGCGGTGACTTCTGCAGCGCTCACGTCGGCGCTCACACCGACCAACTGCACGTCCTCTCGCCCGAGAAGCGAGATCCCCAATAGCAAGCCGGCCGATGTGCCGCATGACGAACTCGGGACAAATAGCCAGGTCCGTCGCGGGCTAGGGCCAAGGTGGTCGAGCTGTTTCGTCAACTCGACCGCCGCGCGGGCGTAACCAAGGCAGCCGAGCCCCGTGGACGCGCCAATGGGCACAACGAGTACCTGTTCCCCCCGGGCGGCGTATTCGACAGCGACCGATTCCATTCGATCCGTGCGTTCGCTCCGGTCCGGCACCGTTACGATCTCTGCTGCAAAGAGTCGATGTAGAAGAGCGTTGCCAGTGGGGTCGAGCGGCTCGGGGCCACTCAACACCAGCGTGCACTTCAAGCCCAGCCTGGCCGCTGCCGCCGCGGTCACCCGGCAATGGTTCGACTGCGGGCCGCCAGCGGTCAGTAGTCGGGAGACGCCCTCGAGCCTCTCGGGGGCGAGCTCGAACTCGAGCTTGCGCACCTTGTTGCCGCCGAGAGCGAAACCTGTCTCAGCGTCCATTTTCACGAAGAGGTCGATGGGCGACTCCCTCAACTCCGCGGCGAGCCGTTTTGCCGAGTACAAAGGTGTGGGCAGGTTGGCGAGCACCGAGCGCTGCCAGGTGTGGAGCCGGTCGAGCGCTACGGACGCGCTCATGCGCTATGTCCAGGGGAGAGGGGGAGCACGACGTGGTCGCAGTGAAGGGGTCGTTGGGCAGGGCACCGGCAAGCATATTCGCGGTATAGAAGTCGCCCGTACAGTGGACCACGTAGGGGCGAATCAATCATTGCAAAGGATCAACTTGTCGGCACATAGGTGTGCAGCGCGGTGTCTGCTTGCGTTTGGGACGCTTGCCGTGATGTGGCTTCCATCGCTCGAGGCTCAGCTGGGCACCGTTCAAGGGCGGGTCCGGGGCGAGGAAGGCTCGGCGGTGTATGGTGCAACGGTCCGGCTGCTCGCCGGGACCATCACGGCTGCTGCAGCCGATACCGATCGCTTGGGTTCGTTCCGCCTGGCATCGGTTCCAGCCGGCACGTATCAGCTTCTCGTTCAGGCGCTCGGCTACGCGGAACAGACCGAACTCCTCACCCTCGGCCCCGGGCAAACGCTCGAATACGGCCTTCGCTTGATACGCCAGGCGATCGAGGTCGAGGGCATCTCGATCGAAGCCGAGCGTAGCCGGGAGCGAGTCCGTTTCGAAGAGATCGGAGGCGCTACGGTCCGTGAGATCAACCTCTCGGACCTCAAGCAACTGCCAGGCATCGTCGAGGCCGACCCGATCCGTGCCATCGAGGTTTTGCCCGGCGTGGTATCGACCTCAGACTTCTCGGCCTCCTTCCATGTGCGTGGTGGCTCGGCGGATCAGAACCTGATCCTGCTCGACGGTGTGCCCATCTTCAGCCCGTTCCATCTCGGTGGGTTCTTCTCGGTGTTCAATGCGGACATGCTGGACCGAGCCGAACTGTACTCCGGGGGGTTTCCGGCAGAGCATGGCGGCCGGGTTTCGTCGGTCCTCCAGATCGAGAGCGATCCCGGGGATGGCGACTTTCAGGTGGACGCGGGCATCTCGCTGCTCGCCACTCGGGTCGCGATAGGCGGCAGTCTCCCCCGCAGCACGGCTAACTCCGTGGGCCTCGCCAACGTCAAATGGCGCACCTCGGCCCGGCGGTCGTATTTCGACGTCCTCATGAAGCCCGCCTTCGAGTTTCCGTACCACCTTACCGACTTTCAGACCGTGATCGAGGGCTGGACCACCTCGGGCGACCGCATCACGCTGACCGGGTACACCGGTGAGGACGTGCTCGATCTCACGCGGCTCGACGCTGAAGACTTTCCCCTCCGTATCGACTGGGACTGGGGCAACGACGTCTTCGGCGGCCGCTGGACGCGTGCGCGCCGGGGCGGAGGCTCGCTTGATGTGCGCGCCAACGTCAGCCGCTATGGAACCGGCCTCAGTTTCCCGGACTTCGCCGATACCGAGTTCACGAGTCGGATCGCACAGAGCCAGCTTCGCGTCGATCTCGATACGCGGCCCACACCGACCTTGGGCATCACGGTCGGCGGGGCGCTCGAGCGCCTCTCGTACCTGAATCTCTTCAAGACCGGGGGCACCGAGTTCGGCAACGGTGAGGGAGATGGGTGGCTCCTGGGCACGTACGCCCAGACGTCCTGGACGCGCCCCCGGGAATGGCTGCTCGAGTTTGGGCTTCGTCTCGACGCATGGAGTCCGGATCCCGGAGACCGCGTCTTCGAGTTGTCTCCACGGTTGGCGGTTAAGCGCTTCCTCGATGGGGGAGACATCGCGGTGAAGGTGGCGGCTGGGCGCTACACGCAGTTTCTCCACTCGCTCAGGGACGAAGAAGTCCCCCTGGGATTGGATATCTGGGTGCTCGCGGGCGCGAGTGCGCCGCACGTGGTCTCGGATCAGCTTCAGTTCGGCGTCGAGGGATATCGAGACATCGACTGGTTCTGGTCTATCGAGGCCTACGTGCGCTCCTTCGACGGTGTCGTAACCTTCAACGTTGCCGACGACCCCAACGACGACTTCGACGACATCCTTTCGGGGGACGGTCTCTCCTACGGAGTGGATCTGCTCCTGCGCAAGGAGACAGGCGACATAAACGGCTGGATCGCGGTTTCGTTCCTCCGCGCCGAAAGGACCTTCGCCGACGTCTTGGCCCCGGCAATTCCGCGACCGTCCATCACCTACTCCCCGATCTTCGATCGTCGGCTCGACGTCGATTTCGTATTGCGCTACCCGCTCCCTTGGGGTTGGCAAGGAGGGCTGCGCTGGAACGTCGGCACAGGTACCCCCTACACCCGTGCGATCGGCTCCTACGCCTACTACTCGCCGCAGTTCGCCCGCGGTGGCGGCCGCCTCCAGTGGGCGGGTGCCGCTGAGAATCAAGACTTCGGCGGTTATGCTGTCGCGCTCGAGGGTCGCAATGCGAGTCGATACCCTACCTACCATCGGCTGGACGCCAGCTTCCGGAAGCCGTTCGAGAAGTCGTGGGGAACGATCACGCCCCACATCGACCTGGTGAACGTCTACGACCAGCGCAACGTGCTCTTCTATTTCTACGAATACGACCGTTCTCCGGCGACGCGCTCCGGCGTTTCCATGTTTCCGATTCTACCGACCTTCGGCTTCGAGGTGCACTTCTGATGGTGGGCGCGCGTCGGATCCGGGCCATGATTGTGTTGTTGGGTCTCGGCGGTTGCACGCTGCAGGAGATCACGATCGTCGAGGTCGAGGACGTGGTCGTGGCGGAAGTGCATGTCCAGATCGGTGAGGGTCTCTTCGCAGGCGACCGCGTGACGGCTTTTCTGCACCGGACGGTCGGCGGCGTGGGCGCGGGATTCCATCCGGTTCCGGGCGCCAAGATCGTCATCACTCGGCAGGGTGGGGCGAGCGTTGAGCTCGCGGAGACCGCGATCGAAAGGTGCGTCACTGTGACGCCTGAGGGCGGTACTGGCACTTGCTACTGGGTGGCACCCACGGCGTCGGCGGCGTTCGGTCCTGGGGACCATCTGCAACTGCGCGTCGACCTCGCCTCAGGTGGGGTGCTGACGAGCGCCACGGTCGTGCCCGGAGACTTCGCGATCCTAGGCATCACGGAGGGGGCCCAGTGTCTGCTGCCGGCGAGCACCCCGCTCACCATTCGTTGGTCGGCGTCCGAGGGCACGTGGGCTTATGTGAACGAGACCGTGATCGTGGGCATCAAGGACGCGTTCGCCCCGCTCGGAATCGACGTAAAGAGCGACACGTTGGAGCTGCTGGGACTCTCGATCTCGGCCTCCGACACCACCATCGTGTTTCCTGGGGAGTTCGGGATCTTCAGCCGCTTCGAGCTCGACCAGGAACTCGCTACGAGCCTCCAGGACGGCCTGCCGGCAGGCGTGCGGGCGCCGGTGATGATCTCCGCGACGGACCGGAACTACGTGAACTGGGTGCGAGGCGGCAATTTCAACCCATCGGGTCAGGTGCGCGTGCCGAGCGTCCGCGGGGACGGCACCGGGGTCTTCGCATCTAGCGTGACCCGCACCTTCGAGGTCGTAGTGAGCGCAGCGTCCTCGCAAGGCCCCCCTTCGGCGTCGGCCTGTCCAGTTTCCTAGCCGAGACGGCTGCGCTCCAGCGAACGGCTAGGGCAGGATTCCCCTCATGCGGTCGGTCACCAGGTCGACGGCGACCCGGTTGAAACCTCCTTCGTGGATCGCGAGGTCGGCGTAGCGCCGGCTGGGTTCCACGAACTCCAGGTGCATGGGGCGCACGGTCTTCTCGTACTGGTCCACCACGGATTCAGCGGTTCGCCCGCGCTTCTCGGTGTCGCGTCGCATACGCCGAATCAGACCAATGTCCGGCTCCGTGTCGACGAAGACCGCCAGGTCCATGATCTCTCTCAGCTCCGCGTGTGCGAACACCAGAATCCCGTCGAGGACGATCGCGGGCGTGGGATGTACAGTGACCGTTCGCTCGCTTCGCGTGTGGGTTGAGAAGTCGTACGTAGGGGCTTGGATCGAATTCCCGTCGAGCAGTTCCTTCAGATGCGCTACGAGCATCTCCGTCTCGAGGCTATCGGGATGATCGAAGTTGACCGAGGATCGCTGCTCGATCGGCAGATGCGCGAGGTCTCGGTAGTACCAGTCGTGCCGCATGACAGAGGCGACGTCGTCTCCGAGCGACCGGACGAGCTCGCGCACGACCGTCGACTTGCCCGAACCGGAACCACCTGCGACCCCAAGGATCACAGGCCGCCGCGCCACGCTCAGGCTTCGTCCGGGACGACGAAGATTCGTCGGGCGAGGTGGTCCTGGACCGTTAGTGAGACGCCTTCGTCATTACCGACCGTGACGGCGACGACGCCCTCCAGGTCCTGGTCAGAATCGACCAAGAGCGCAACGCCCGGCACCAGGCCATGGGCGGCTATTGAGCGGAGCTCATCGGCTTCCTTGTCGCGGACCGCGCTGATTCGCACCCTGGTTCCGTGCTCCGCGTCCGCGAGCGTGGCCAGTCGCGGGGCCTCGAGCTCCCCGGCTCGTGTTGGAATCGGCGAGCCATGCGGGTCGTGACTCGGGGAGCCCAGCGCGGTCGCCATGCGCTCGACGAGCTCGTCGGAGGCAGCGTGCTCGAGGCGCTCCGCCTCCGCGTGTACGTCGTCCCACGCGTATTCGAGCATTTGGCAGAGGTAGGTCTCGATGATGCGGTGACGCCGCAGCACCTTGAGTGCCGCCTGCTCTCCAGCGTCGGTCAGCCGAGCCCCGCGGTAAGGCACATGCCGGAGCAGTCCCGTCTCTGCCAGCCGCTTAACCATACCGGTTACCGAGGCCGGTTGAATGTCTAGTGCCTCCGCGATCGCGGTGGTGGAGGCTGGTTCGCCATCAGTTGAAAGCCTGAAGATGGCCTTCAAGTAGTCCTCGACGGACCGTGAAAGTTCGCGGTGGGGCATGGCTTCGAAGCTACTCAGGGCCATTCGGATCGTCGAGAGCGCTCTGGAGTTGGAGGGCGCCGCGTTTTTCTTAGGTCGCCGCGTCGCGGGTGGTATCTTGGAACATTGTTGTGGAAGCAAGCAGTTGTGGCTCTGCAAAATCCTTCAGACCGGTCAGAGTGAGTTCAGAGGACCAAGTACGCCCATATCACGCAGGCAAGGAGACGCCCGGCCAGGAAGCGGCTGACGCGCTCTCGGCCGTAATGAGCCATGCCGCTGAACGTGAGGATGCCCAGCACCAGAAGGCTCCTCCGAAAACTCAGGCGAAGTGGGTGCTTCCGTTGGGCGTCAACTTGGGCGTGTTCGCGCTGTACATGTTGATCGCTCCACCGGCATGGGTTGTCATGAACCCCATCGAGGCTGTGCCCGTCGAGGAGCAGGCCGACGACATGAGGTTGGTGATGTACATGCAGGCGCTGCGTGTGAACGCGTATCGCGGAGAATACGGTGAACTGCCGGAAACATTGGAGGATGCGGGCAGCGCGGTGCCAGGCGTCGAGTACTTCGCCGTCGGGACGGACCGGTACGAGTTGATCACGACGATCGGCGAGGAGGTGATCCGGTACGACTCCCAGGAATCACCGAACGAGTGGGTCGGCTCCGGGGCGACCGGCAAGCTTCTGGGGGGATCTGATGAGCCAGGTCCAGCGACGTGACTCACGCCGTGGAGGCTTCACGCTGATCGAGCTGATGATTGCGGCATCGATCGTGGGTATTCTGGCGGGTTTCGCGATCCCCAACCTGCAGACGATGATCTACTGTGCTCGAGCCACGGACGCCTCGGCGGAGATGGAGGTCGTGCGCATCGCGACGCTCAACTACCAGGCCGATCAACTCAGTTGGCCCGCCGAGGCCCAGGCGGGGGTGGTTCCGGCGGGACTCGACTCCTACCTGCCCGAAGGCTTCACCTTCACCGGCGGGGATGGATATCAGCTGGACTTCGAGAGATGGATGCTATCCGAAGGCCTGCCCGGAGACCCGAATACGACGATGCTGATCGGCATCTCGGTGATCGCCGACCAGGACGACCTCGGGAACGCAATCGCAGAGTTCCTCGGTGGGGCAATCGTCTTCTCAGTCGGCAATACGCACACGACTGTTATCGACCGTAGCTAGGCAGCCCCGCGGGGTAGCGACGGGCTGCGTGCCCTTGCGGCCCCTGTTAGCATTCATCATGCGCTACGAGCAAGCCACCGACGGTATCCGTGTACGGGTTCAACCCCGCTTTTCCCTCGCCAACTCCGATCCGGAGGATGGCACCTTCGTATTCTCGTACGACATCATGATGCGGAACGAGGGTGACACGTCCGCCCAGCTCTTGTTCCGGCACTGGTATATCCACGATGCCTCAGGAGACGACACCGAGGTCGATGGCGAAGGCGTGGTGGGTGAGCAGCCAATGCTCGGGCCTGGCGACTCCCACGAGTACCAGAGCTACTGTGTGCTCCGCACACCGGTTGGGTACATGGAGGGTTATTACACCTTCGTCCGCCCGGACGGGCAGCAGTTCAGGGTAGAAGTGCCGCGCTTCGAACTGAATGGTCCGTTCGTCATGCCATCGCCGATGGTGGAGACGGACGACGAGGACGAGTCGGAGCTCATGAACTAGCGGGAGCGAATTGCCACGCTCCCGCCGACGAGTAGCAGCCAACCCATCAGCACACCGCTGATCAGCATCAACCGTTTGCCCAGCGCCCCGATCCGGTCTCTTGGAATGGGCGCCAGCAGGATCATGAATGACTCCCTGTCGAGCCGCCGGGCGACGTAGCGCGATGTGCCGGCCTCGGTCTCCACCACTCCAGAGACCGTAAGAGAAGGCGGGGGTGTTGGCACTGCCGCCAGCGTGGCCGCATCGCCCGCCAGCGTGGACGCCGTCACCACACCTCCCTTGACCCGAGCCGCGTGGAATCCACTCAGAGCGCGGGCGGCACTAGGCGACGCTCCGATGCCCAACGAGCCGATCACGGGCAGGGCTTGGGCCAGGTTAAGCGAGACACCCTCACGAGCCGCCGCATCGAAGGTGCGTTGCACTGTGCATGAGCATGCCCAAGAGAGTGAAGAGGGGAACGCATGCCAGTAGCACCAGTGCTGAGCGACTCGTTGCCTGTTGGTTGTCTGGACCCCTTCCCCTCCTGAATAGGATCCAGGCGCCCCCTGTCGAAAAGATTAGTAGCAAGCCGATTACGAGTCGGAACGCCAGCGGAACGGTTTACCGGCCAGGCGCCTCCGGTTGGGCGAGTGCCACGATGGCGGCTGGGAGGTCCACTATGCGGGTCCATGGCAACGACGCTCGCAGTCTCAATCCTTGCGCCGCCCGGTGTTCTCGATGCCGCGAGCAGCGTTTCGCGGTCGATCACCGCGACGGACGGTGGTGGGTCCGTGGCGCTCCACAGTTCGCCGTGTAGGTACAAGCCGACGCGTGCTCGAGCGACGCGACCCACCAGCACGGCGGCTCCGGGCACCAACATGCCGTTGGCGAAGCCTAGCTGGCCTTCATCGTCCGGAAACAGGACCATCAGCTCCACGCCTGAAACTGTCGGATCGAGCGCGGATACGGTGTCGCCAGCCATCGCACGGCGAACCGCCTCGATCGTGGTGTCGGGGTTGGGCAGCAGGTCGGCCGCGCCGAGCAGCGAGTCGACCGCGGCTCCCAGATCCTGATCGAGCGTGCCGAGCGCCAAGCGTGCGACGTGCGCCGCCGATTCGTGCGCGAGCTCATCCCACCCATCGTTGGCGGCTCGAGCGGCCGCCCCTGAGGCGATACCGCATGGGACGATAGCCAGCGCGCAGAAAGCAAAGAAGCGCCGTTCCACTCGATGCGAAGGGTCTATGTTATTATCCCTTGCCGCGTCACCAACTCATCTGCGGCATTGTTCTTGGGGGGAATGTGAACGATTCCGTTGCTACTGACGCTAAGCGCATTCTACTGCGCTACGGAGCGCCGATCGCTGTTTTAGAGCACGTGTCCGAGGATCACCGGGTCGAGTTCGCGCGTGAGATTTCGAGGACGACGCTGGCCGATCGAGAGCCTCGGACCAAAGAGCTGCTGCTAGAGCACGGCTATCTCGAAGAGAACTGATCTGCAAGGGTCTAGGCTTTCGGGGCCGGAGCGTTCGCTGCTCGGCCCCGTTTGCTATTCCGTCCTGAGGTCGATCGTACACGGTCCTTCGAGCGGGAGTTGAACGCGCACCCGGACGCGCTCCCCCTCTGAAGTCGCCTCGAGGTCCGCGCTGACGCCTCCTATATGGGCCTCGACGAGGCGCTTCCCCGGGACGGAAGGCTCGAGCACCAGCATTGGTGGCACGCGGGCCGAAGTCGGTTCGAGCTCAAAGCGGTGTAACGTCTTCGAACGCTCGTATCGAAGCGCGATTGAAGTAGAGGCGAGACGCAGTCCTTCAATTGCGAGAGAATGCACGTGGGACGGGAACCGTGGCGCAAGGCGCAGTCTCCCGGACGGCGCGTCGGGCATGTAGCCCAGCACGCTATGGCTGAACGCAGCGAGCATGGCCCCGGTGACCGGCGCTCCGGGTGCCATTGCGTCCTCGACCTCATCCCAGCTCGCGGGGCCTGAGGGCCCACTCGCGAACCCCAGCGAGAGCATCGCGCGCCACTGTCCCCAGGCTCCGTCAGCGTCCTCACCGAAACCGGACCAGGTGTGCAGGGTCTCGTCGAGCCTGCTCATGCCCGTTGCGGGCGGCTTGCCCACGCCGCCGGCGAGAACCGACGTCAGGAAATCCCCCGCATCGGGACGCCGGTCGCCGACCATCGGTAGTCGCGTGCCCCCGGCCGCGGCGGACGGCAGCTCCACCGCGAGCCGCCTCAAGTCCGCGATACGGTCGTCGGTCTCCGTGTAGCGTAGTGCGTCGGCGAGCGTCTCGAGCGCGAGCGCCCAAAGGCCCACTCCGTCGGAGGACAACCCTGATGGCGATGAGGGCCCACTTAGGACGAAGCGGGCGCGTTGCCGGGCGGCCGACGCGTCGCCCGACGTGAGCGCCAACCGAGCCGCAAGCAGCGTCGCCATCGCCCCCAAGGGCCACTCCGGCTGGCAGGCCTCTCCCGCACCGAGCATGTCGTCCAGGAGCGATACTGCCAGACCAGCGGTCTCCACGTCAGCGACCGCGAGCGCCCCAAGACCGGACCAGAACACCCGGTGGCTCGACCCAACCCCATCGTGGCCGGTACCCTCCACAGCGCTACGCCGGAGTGACGCTCCAACACGGGACGATGCCCAGGCGACGCCCTCGTCGAGCTCCGCGACCCCTGTCACGACCCGCACGCCATCGACGGATGCGGCTGCGGCCCGCCGCTCATGTGCAGCTAGGTGAGCGGCTGCGGCAAACGCGGAGCGGAGCGCGGCCTCGCTGCCAGCAGCGATCAGGAGCGTTAAAGGCCCGGCGCCGCCCATCTCGTGTGACACGAGCAGGCTGCCATCGCCGGCGTCCAATACGGTCCACTCCCCCTTGCCTCCGTGAAGTGCGAGCGCGACCGATTGGCCGGAGTCCTGGCCATGCGCCCGTAGGACACCGTCTCGCATGTCGTACTGGACCTGGCTGTCCGCCGGGGTGAGCCTGAGCCGTAGCGCGTCGTCACTCGCGACCGGCGATCCGCTCCATTGCACGGCGACAAACGGCAGCGTCGGTGCTACGACCACGTTCTCCATGATGGTGCCGAGAGGACCCGTGCGTTCCCGGCGAAGCGCTCCCGGCATCAAGACGAAGTTGACGCCCAGCGAGCCGGCCAGGGTCAGGTCGCGCACGACCACACGGTCATGGATGCGGATCCGGTCGATCCCGCCTTTGAGCACACCTTGTACGGAGGCGGCCTCGCCCTCGATGAGAAAAGGCTCGGTGCTCGCGATGCCCGACACCGCGAGCGCAGGCACGGCGGCGCCCAGCTCGGGCATCGCCGCCGGCAGATGCCCTGCCAGATCCGGCCCCCGTTTCATCCGGCTACTCCACCTTCAACGTGCGCAACCTGTTCAACGCGGCCGCGAGCTCGAAGCGTCTGAACTCAGCGAGGTTGCCAACCTTGCGCGGTTCGAGAACGTCCAGGCCGTCCTGGTTGAGCAGGATCTCTACCGCATCAAGCGCGCTGGCGACATCGGGCGCGGCGGGGATGCCTGCCTCAGTGGTGCGTCCCTCCAGAACTCGGGCGGCCAACAGGACGAGGCCCTGTCCGATGGCTCGCATCTGAGCGCGGCTCGCGATCTGCTCGACGCCGCCGAGGTCGATGGTCTCAGCGCCAAAGAGGAGTGTACGATCGTCTGGCACCCGCACATACGCCGCTCGACGGCCCTTGCTGGCATCGACGGAGCGAGGCTGAACGTGACGGAGCGAGAACGTAGATAGCGGCTGCTTCCGTTCGGTCGCTCGTCCCGTTGGGATTCGGGTGGCCACGGCCTTCGCCTCTTCGGTGACGTCCCAAGGTGTATAGTCGGTCATGCGGATTACGGTATCGGCCACGTCCAGATAGTCGCCGCTGCCGCCGAGCACGAGCACGCAGCTCACGCCTCGACTTTCGTACAGCTCCTGTACTCGATCGACGAAGGGCGTGATCGGTTCGCCTTCTTTTGGAACCAACTGCTGCATGCGGCGATCGCGGATCATGAAGTTCGTCGCCGAGGTGTCTTCGTCGACCAGCAGCAGTCGGGTGCCGGCCTCGAGCGCTTCGACGATCGCCGCGGCCTGACTCGTCGATCCTGAGGCGTTCTCAGTGGCGAATCGCTTCGTGTCCTGGCCGAACGGGAGTCCATCGATGAAGCTCGATATGTCGACGCCCGAGACCGACCGCCGGTCTTCTGCACGCACTTTCACCGCGTCGCGGCGGCTGACAACACGTTCCCTGCCGTCACCTGGCCTGTGGTTGTAAACGCCGGACTGGATGGCGCGCAGCAACGTACTCTTGCCGTTGAATCCGCCGCCCACGATCAAAGTCACGCCCGGCGGGACGCCCATGCCCGACACCACACCGGCGTTGGGAAGCTCGAGCTCCACCCGCAGCGACTCGGGCGAGCGGAAGGCCACGACGTTGTCGCTCTGCAACGGTCGATCGTCGATCCCGCTTCGGCGTGGCAGCAGGGAGCCGTCCGCCACGAAGGCGACCAATCCCTGGTCGCCCAGTTGGCTCCTGAGGGCATCGGCGTCTTCGTTGGTGGCCGCATGAGCTTCGATCTCGCCCGTGTCGTGCGCCGCCGCGATCAGAGCGGAGCGTACGAGCTCCGGGACCCTCGCCGTCAGCAAGCCAGACGCTTGGCGGCCGAGCGTGCGGCGCCCTTGCGCAGGCAGCCCGACAGTGAACCGTGCCTCCAGATCGCCGTGTTCGCTCATTAGCACGGCGGTCTGCAGGAGAACGGTCTGACCGGGATCCTCCATCCGGAGTTCTCCGCTCTTGCCGGTGCCGGAGCCACTGACGCCGCGGGCGGCTCGAGCGAACGCCCTGGCGAGGAAGGCGGCCGTACCCAGCGCGCGTGCACGAGTCCGGTACGCCGAATCGGGGAGGGCGACAAAGTCCGCCGGCAGCTTCAAGCGCAGGCGAGTGGGGTCCGCGAAGGGATCCCCCTGCACATGGTCGACGTGCAGGGTGAAGTCCGAGAATCGCCACGGCCCCGAGATCTGCTTGTAGGCCTTGTACCCGCGTCCCTCGATCTGCTTGAGCAGGGTCGCTAGTTCGCTTGCGTCGCGCATGGCCTCCGCCAACCGGTTATCCACTGGCCGCTGTCGGGCCAATCACCGGGTAGTATACTTTCGAGCCAACGCCCCGGCGTCCCCGCGCCGCAAGAGTAGCCGAGACCGGAGACCAACAAACATGCGCAGCGTGCTGACGATTCTTTGCCTAATCGCCCTCTGCTCCGGTACGGCGCTCGCCGGCCAGGACCGCACGATCCTGATCAAGAACGGTCGTGTCATGGACGGGTCCGGCAATCCCTGGATTCGCGCCGACGTGCTCATCAGGGGCGACAGGGTCGAAGCCGTCGGCGCTCTGGGCGACGTTGCGGCCGATGAGGTCATCGACGCTACCGGGCTCTACGTGACGCCGGGCTTCATCGACACGCATTCCCATGCGGGGCCGGGGCTGGCCTCGAGTGGGCTCAGCCACGGCGAGCCGCTGCTGGCGATGGGCCTGACCACGGTCTTCGTGAATCCGGACGGCGGTGGCAGCCTCGACATGGCTCGTCAGCGGGGGGAGTTGCTGGCGGACGGGCTCGGAGTGAACGCCGCACAGCTCGTCAGTCATGGAACTGTGCGCCGCGCGGTGCTTGGCACCCAGGATCGCTTCGCGACACCCGCCGAGCTCGACCGCATGCGTGTGCTCGTGCGTACCGGCATGGAAGAAGGCGCGTGGGGCCTCTCTTCGGGCACCTATTATGTGCCGGGTAGCTACGCCCCGCCGGAGGAAATCGAGGAGCTCGCCAAGGAGGTCGCCCCGTTCGGCGGCTCGTATACGAGCCACCACCGCGACGAGTCCACTTACAGCATCGGCTTGATCGCCTCGGTCGAGGAGGTCATCAACGTAGGTCGCGTCGCGGGTATCCCGACGGTACTCACCCACGTGAAGGCCATGGGACCGGACGTGTGGGGATACGGTGCCGCCATCGTGGAACGCGTCGAGCGCGCCCGGGCCGAGGGCGTGCAGGTCTTCGCGGACCAATATCCGTATACCGCGTCGGCGACCGGGCTAAACGCGGCGTTGCTGCCAAGATGGTCGCAGGCAGGCGGACGCGACTCTCTGCTGGCGCGAATGGACGATCCCGAACTCATGGCTCGCATCCGAGAGGGCATGGTGGAGGGCCTCGCTCGCCGCGGGGGCGCTGATCGAATTCAGTTCCGCCGATACCGTCCGGACGAGGCGATCGAGGGCATGCTTTTGAGCGTTCTCGCCGAGCAGCGAGGGCAGGACCCGATCGACACCGCCATCGAGCTCATCCGGGGCGGCAGCGTCAGCATCGTCTCGTTCAACATGCACGACGACGACGTCGAGACGCTCATGGTGCAACCGTGGATGATGACGTCGTCCGACGGCGGTCTGGTGCCGATGAACGAGGGAGTCCCGCACCCACGCAGCTATGGCGCGTTCGCCCGCAAGATACGGCTCTACGTGAAGGAGAAGGGCACGGTCTCGTTGGAACAGGCGATCCGCAGCATGACTTCACTGCCGGCGCAGGTGTTCGGGATGCCGGACCGGGGCGTACTACGCGCGGGCGCCATCGCGGACATTGTCGTGTTCGATGTAGAGGATGTGCGTGACGTGGCCGAATACATCGATCCGCATCACTACTCGGAGGGCATGGTGCACGTCTTCGTGAACGGCCAGGCCGCGATCAAGGACGGCGCGTTCACAGGTGTGAGAGCGGGTCGGGTATTGCAAAAAAGGAGACGAGAAATCTCCTAGATGCGCACTGGAAGGCCGCGTGTCCTAGCAGTCCGTAGTAGAAGTACAGTGGGCCGCGCGCACGGGTCTCGCGCGTTCAATAGTAGGCACGACGACGAGTCGTAGTTGTTCGGGCACCGCCGCCGAAGGCGGTGGTCCGAGGAGGAGAAACGACCTATTGGGCCGCGACCCCCCTGCACCCAACACCATGACGAGAGGACACGCATGTTTTTGGGTTGCGGTGGCACGGCCCCATCTCCGTCGTTGGGGCTCCTAGCCGTAGCGACGGCTATGGCGTCGTCGCCCCGCCTAGGATCTAGGGCCGTGGCACCGCAACGCGGCCCACTGTACTTCTACTACGGGCTGCTAGGGCTGCGGGGGTTGCCGAAGCTGAGACTGACCCATTCGAATTCGCCGAGCAGGTCGGTGCGCCTCGGCTTGCTGCGGCGCTCGGGCTCAACGTCCGTCCCCCGCTCGGGCCCTGCCTCATTCTTGAGCCTGGCTTTGTCGTTGGGCCCAGCCTTGCCGCGACCAAGCGGCGCGTGTCGCTGCCGCCACACGAAGGCTTCGGACTCGTGCCTCCGGCCGCCCCAAGGGAACGCGAGGCGGCGGGCGTCATCATCGGCGTCGGGCGCGGTCGGGCCGGGACTCGACCAGTTGAACGCCGACGGCTCCGATCCCGGTCGAGAGGGCGCGCCCCCGAAACGGAACCCGGATCGGTGGGCCGGCGGGTCCGCGGACGGGTCGAGAGGCGCCGGGGGCTCGAGTTGAGCCCAATGGAAGCCTGCGTTCTCTCCCATTACGTCAGCGCCCCAATGAAAACCCGAGTCGTGTGCGAGTGGGCGTCCCGGGATGAACTCGGGGCCCTTGCGGCCGACGCCCTCCCATTCGCAATCCGGGCACCACCGTCTCGAGATCCAGCGTTGCAACGGCCGCAGCAAGCCCGGCAGCAGGACCGCCTGTGTGCGGTGGGCGCACGTGGGACACATATGAGGGGTAGGCAGCCGCTTCAGCCAAGCGACTGTGAGTCCCTCGAACGTAGCCGCGACTAGGGGGAATAGGACGGTAGAGATGATCACAAGGGGAATTATGTCATGGGACGCTTCTGAAAGTTATGGTTGCGAGGACCGAGATCGCCAGGAAAAAATGTCGAGCCTCTATTCCGGGAGTCGTTGATTGGGCGCAGTCCAGGATTTCCTAGAGAAGCACTATCGCCACTTCAACGCGCGAGAGCTCGTCGAGGCAGCGCGGGCGTACGAGGCGCATATAGACGCGGGTGGCAAGATGCTACTCGCCATGGCCGGAGCCGCCTCGACAGGCGAGTTGGGGGTCATTCTTGCGCGCATGATTCGCGGGGGGAAAGTGCACGCGATCTCCTGCACCGGTGCGAACCTGGAGGAGGATGTCTTCAACTTGGTGGCGAAGCGCGACTACGAGATCGTGCCCTCGTGGCGGAATCTTTCGGCCGCGGATGAGCAGGAGTTGCAAGAGAGGGGCATGAACCGCGTCACCGACACGTGCATTCCCGAGACGGTCATGCGACACATCGAAGCTCGGTTGCTCGCGACGTGGCAGGGCGCGGCCGAGAACGGTGACCGGATGACACCGGCTGAGTTCCTCTTGCAGGTGCTTCGGGACCCGACGCTCTCACAGCACTATCAGAGTGATCCAGCCCACTCCTGGATGCTTGCCGCCGGGGAGACGGGAATCCCCGTATTCGCGCCCGGGTGGGAAGACTCCACCACGGGCAACATGTTCGCCGCCAACGTGATGCTGGGCCTGCTGCCTGATCATCAGTGCGTGAAGACCGGTACGGAGCAATTCCAGGCGCTCATCGAGTGGTATCGGGCCAATCACGGGGCTGGTGCGGTGCCGTCGGTCGGTTTCTTCCAGATCGGGGGTGGCATCGCCGGGGACTTCGCTATCTGCGCTGTGCCCAGCCTCATCCAGGACCTGAAGGAAGACGTCCCGTTCTGGGGATATTTCTGCCAGATCACGGACGCTCGAGCATCGTATGGGGGCTATTCCGGCGCGCCCGCCAACGAGAAGGTCACGTGGGGAAAGCTCGAACCCTCGACGCCCCGCTTCGAAATCAACTCTGACGCCTCGATCGTGGCGCCGCTGATCTTCTCGTACGTGCTCGGGGACTGACCGCGTCACAGTGCTCGGACCGGCCCAGAGTCGGCCGCGACCCCCGCAGGAGCCGCGATCGACCAGGCCCAGGTGTTCGCCCGCGACCTATCGGCGGCGGAGGTCGCCGCTCTCGGTGGCACCAACTAGCATCGCCACTATCAGCATACAGCGCACTAGGAACTGAGGGGTCACTATGAAGAACGTTCGTCCGACCATGTTTATCATGCTCTTTGCGGCCGTTCCGGTGGCTGCGTCCGCGCAGGTGCCGGAGGCGACCGATATCCTGGCGTCGGAGATCGAGACCGTCCGGCAGACTCTCGGACCTTCCATCGACCAGCAAATCAAGATCGCCGACATCGGCGACGGGAACGTGGCCGTCGGCGTCCTGCACCGTGGAGCTCTCGAGGACGCCCGCCTGGCGGACCTGGTGCAACAACGCGTCTATTCGCTGTCCGGCGGCGAGCGAGTCCGAGTCTCCCTTGCTTTGGCGTTTGCTCGCTTGCCAAAAGTGTTGGTCGCGGACGAATCGCTCGTGGGTTTGACGCCGATTGATCAGGAGATGCTGGGACAGGCTCTGCGCCGTGTAGCCGCCCGCGGAACAGCCGTCGTGACCTCGGGCCATGCCGCGCGCGTCCTTCTGGACATCTCCGACGTGATCCTCTGGTCCGTGGCTGGTACCACGCACCACATTGGCAGTCCCAGCGAAGCGCTCGTGCACAACCAGTTCCGCAGAGAATACCTGGGACCAGCGTTCGCGTGAAAGACACTGCTAGGAAAGACCATGACGACAACGTGGAAGCCTGACGGTTACAATTCGGTCTCGCCCTATTTGGTCACCGAGAAAGCTCAGGAGATCATCGACTTCTTGATCTCCTCGGTGGGGGCTGCTCCGCTGCGCAGGTTCGAAAACGAGGATGGCGCCATCATGCACGCGGAGGTCCGCCTCGACGACACAGTGATCATGATGGGCGGGCCGCCGGAAGGTTTTTCCGCGGTGCTCTGTCATCCGCTCGGCTCCATGTATACGTGTCCGACGTGGACCAGGCGTATGCCGCGGCACTGGAGAGCGGGGGTGAGTCGGTCCAGGCCCCGGTCCAGCAGGGTGACCCGGACCGACGGTGCGGGGTGATGGCTCCCGGAGGCGATACCTGGTGGTTCTCGACGTAGGTGGGGGATGGATGAGGCCGGCTCGCGCGCTGCTGCCGCTGGGGCTGGTCCTGGCCGTTGCTTGTGTGGACGCCTCTGAGCGCACGGAAGGTCCTCCCGATACCGCTGCGGCTACCGACCCGCAGCTCGTGTTCTGGGCCTCCCTCGAATCACTGTGCGGTCAGGCGTTCAGGGGTCACGTGGTCGAGAGCGAGCCGCCGGACGCATCCTTCGAGGGCCAAGCACTCGTTATGCATGTGCGCGAATGCCAGATCGGTGAGGTCCGGATTCCTTTCTACGTGGGTGAGGACCGGTCTCGTACCTGGGTCATCACCACGACCGCCGCTGGCATCCGCCTGAAGCACGATCACAGGCATGAGGACGGCACGGAGGACGAGATCACCCAGTACGGTGGAGATACGAGGGGGCAGGGGACCGACCTGGTGCAAGACTTCCACGCCGACGCCCTCACCGCGGCACTAGTGCCGGCCGCCGCCACGAACGTATGGACGATCGAAGTCGAACCAGGGCGACGGTTCGCTTACGCGCTGCGGCGCGAAGGATCCGACCGACGCTTCCGCGTGGAGTTCGATTTGCGCGCTCCGATCGAGACCCCGCTACCCCCGTGGGGCGGATAGGCTACCGGGCGATCGGCAGTCCGGGCAGGCTCCTGGGATCGACGCTGGTCGAGCCGTAGCGCACGACCCAATGTAGGTGAGGTCCGGTGACGCGGCCGGTGGCCCCGACAAGGCCGATGGTCGTACCTGCTGCGACGGTGTCGCCCGCGGCTACCAGTTGCTTGCTCAAGTGGAAGTACCCGCTCAGCAGCCCGCCACCGTGGTTGAGGTAGACGATATTGCCTGCGAGCAGGAACTCGTCTACGAGCGCGACCACGCCGCGTGACATGGCCATCACGGTGTCACCGGTCTCGCCGTCCAGGTCGAGGCCCATGTGGCGGCTCGAGACTTGTCCGTTGAACACCCGGCCGTCCCCGAACCCGCTCGTCACGCGCGTGTCTCGCGGCACAACGAGCTCGTCGGTCCAGATTCGGGGCGTGCGATGCGCCAGCCGGGAGACCCCGGCGGCTCGAGTACGGTCGCGCGCGAGGCGTGCCTGCTGTGCCGAGTCCAGCGGACGTCCGAGCGCGGGAGCGACCGTGAGCCGCGCATGCCGGTACTCGCCAATGGAGACGGGTACGCTAGGCGACAGCTCTTCCTCTCGCCCGTTTGCATAGACAACGGTGATGCTCGGCGTGATGCTGTCCTCCGCTGCGATCGGCACTGCGGCGAGGCTTTCGAACCCGCCGTTTCCTACGCGCTCGAAGTGCAGCATCTCACCGGCTGCCCTTCCGCGCACGGCCGAAACTGATTGGCCGTCCGCCGGCGCCACGCGCAGGACGAACAGCTGACCCTGGCCGGGCTGTTCGGGTGCCCAGGTGACGTGCGGCACGGCCTGCATGGGCGTGATCGAGAGAGCGGCCGACCCGGCGATCTGCATCGCTAGCAGCGCGGCAATCATGAGATGGGGCCCGCCATCCCCGCTTCAGCGACGACGAGCAGCAGCGCCCGCTGGACTGCGAGGTGCCCGTCACGATTGATCCAATATTCCTCGGGTGCGTGTGAGGAACCGCCCTCGCCGCCCCGTCCAATCGTCACAGCAGGGACGCCGAGTGAGATGGGGATGTTCGAGTCGGTCGAGGATCTGGCGAGTGTGCCCTCGACCCCGAAGAGCGCGGTGGTCGCGAGAGCCCGTTGCACTAGCGGCGTAGAAGTGTCGCCTTCTCCCGACGGGCGATCGCCGATCCTGTCGAGGTCCGCAGTGAGCTCCGGGCCTTCACGGCGCAGTGCGTTCTCCTCGTCGAGGGCGAGTCGCATGGCCGCGAGGAAAACCGCCTCGATGCGGCCCAGGCTCTCGGGGCTCTCCGAGCGCATGTCGACCTCCATCCACGCCTCGAACGGGATCGCGTTGACCGACGTGCCACCGCCGAGGCGCCCGACGTTGTAGCTCGTCCGAGGGCCGCTGCGCGTGAGCGTGTCGGCGACGTCTTGGAAGTGCCGGACCGCGCGGCTCATCGCGTGCGCGGGATTGACGAGTCCGAACGCGCCCCAGGAATGGCCGCCGGGGCCGGTGAACGTGACGCGGTAGCGGACCGACCCGAGCCCCATGGTGACAAGTCGAGCCAGACCGCCGCCGTCCACTTCGATCCAGACGTCCGGCGCTTCCGCCCCCTCCGCGAAGAGATGCTTCATGCCCCGCAGGTCGCCCAGGCCCTCTTCGCCCACGACGCCCACGAAGAGCAGGTCGTCTTCGGTCTCGATCCCGGCGTCCTCCATCGCACGCAAGACGGTGAGCACGAGCACGATGCCGCGTGTGTCGTCGCCGATTCCGGGAGCGAAGAGGGTGTCCCCGCTTTGACGCACCGTCACGTCCGTGCCTTCGGGGAACACCGTGTCGAGGTGGCCGCCGAAGCCGATCGTCCGCTCACCGGTGCGGCCGCGGCGTAGGCCGATGACGTTGCCGACCTCGTCGGTCCATACCGAGTCCGCGCCGTACTGCCCGAGCAGCTCTGCGTAGCGTGCCCCTCGCAACTCCTCCAGGAAGGGCGGCGCGGGGATCTCCGTCAGTTCGATGAGTCGTTCGAGCGACCACTCGTCGAGATCCTCGACGCGCTGCATGGCCTCGGCGATCGCAGGCATCGCCAGCAGGGATCGGGCCTCCGACGCGTACTCGTTGGGCGTGGCCTGCGCGATCAGGGCGACGGGCAACATCATGGCGATGCTCGAGAGCATCACGAGTGGCGTGCGGTCGATACGAACTTTGGGCACTAAGCCGGCTCCGGTCTCTGGTGACGTGCCCAATGGCCTGCCACCTGTGTTTCGGGGATCGATGTATCTCGCATAGCGCTTCACCGCGCGGGGCCTGCCGTGATCAATAGCATTGCAGCGGTTACCACCAAGCCAAACTGCGGAATTGCTCGCGTCCTCATGGTCTCCTCCTCTCCTACTGCTAGAGTGCTCGCACCATTGTAAGCGCTCGAGCTCGCTCACGCGGGTACCGAGCGCGCGGTCGGAGGTCGATCTTGTGTGACACTGCACTCGAAACGATGCTCCCGCACGCTCATCCCACACGCGAGGCGCACGTCCCTGGTCGCTCTGCTCCTTTCCTTGGTTGCCACCGCACAGTCGGTGCCGGCCGACACAACCTTCCAAATCACGGTCGGTATCGCAGACGAGGCGCCGGAGATCGATGGAGTCATCGGAGCTGAAGAATGGGCGGGCGCGGGCCTAGGCACCGATTTCATCCAGTATGAGCCCCGTCGTGGTGCGCCCGCGACCGAGCGCACAGAAGTGATGGTACTTCAGGACGATGAGGCCCTCTATGTGGCCTATCGGGTCTGGGACTCCCAAGAGCCGACGGCTCAAATCACTCGTCGGGACGGTCAGCTCACTCAAGACGACATGGTCGGCTTCACCTTAGACACCTACAGGGACCGGCAGTCGGGTTTCCTCTTCATGACCAACCTGCTCGGCACGCAAACAGACATGCGCATCGCGGACGACGGGCGCACGGTCGACGGCGCGTGGGATGCCGCATGGGAGTCGGCGGCGCAGCGGACCGACTCCGGTTGGACCGCCGAGTTCGCCATACCGTTCTCATCGCTGCGATACGAGCCGGGAGAAGATCGTGTGTGGGGCATCAACTTCGGCCGCACGCTGCGGCGGGAACTCGAGTTTTCGTTTTGGGCCGGACCGATCGACAACGCAGCCCGGATGTCGCAGAGTGGCGAGCTGCGAGGCTTGAACCTCCCCCGCCCATCCAAGCTCGCCGAGATGATCGTATACGGCCTGTCGCGCACCGCCGACGGGCAGGACACGGACTGGGGCACGGGCGCCGACCTCCGCTTTTCACCCGACCCGGCGGTCACCATTAACGCGACGGTGAACCCGGACTTTGCGACCATCGAGGCGGATCGCGAGCAGGTGAACTTGTCCCGATTCGAACTGTCGCTGCCCGAGAAGCGACCCTTTTTCCTGGAAGGCAACGAGCTGTATCGCCAGCGGATCCGCACCTTCTATAGCCGCAGAATCTCCGACATCCAGGGTGGCGGCCGCGTCGTCGGCAAGAAGGGCCCGTGGACTTATGCGGCCATGGGCGTCGGCGGCGAGACGACTGGGCTGGGCGATTCCCCTTTCTTCAACGTCGGCAGGGTCCGGCGCGACCTGGGACGCTCGAATGTCGGGGCGACCTGGGCCGAGCGCCGGCTCGACGGGCAAGCGAACGGATCCGTGGGACTCGACGCCACGCTGTTCTTCACCTCGACTCTGGGGTTCACCGGGCAGGCCATTCAGAGCTACGGTGAGTTCGACGTAGGTACGAACGCGTTTTTCTTACGTCCGGCGTACGACTCACCGACCGGCCATTTTCACGTGCGCTATACGCATCTGGGCGATCGCTTCGCCGACAACATCAACTCGGTCGGTTTCATTCGTGACGACGACCGCCGTGAAGTGGACGCCGAGGTGACGAAGACGATCTGGTTCGAGAGCGGCCCAATCGCACGGTTCGAAGTGGGTTCCAACAACAACATCTATTGGGGCCAGGACGGGACGCGGCGTAGCTGGTCCATCGACCAGGATGTCGGCTTCGAGTTCCGTAACCGCTGGACGTTGGAGCTCTCCCATAACGAAGAGTTCAAGCTATTCGAGAAGGAATTCCGGAATCGCTCGACCTCCATAGACGTCGGCTACAACACCCGCGAGTTCACGTCGGCGAGCACGGAGGTCGAGTTCGGCCGCTCGTTCGACTCCGATTTCGTGCTGGTGTCTGGAAGCGTACGCTTCAAACCAAGCACAGGCTCGTCGCTGGAATACTCGCTCGAATGGCTGAGTCTCGCACCCGATCCCGCGGGCGAGAGCACCTGGATCCACGTCGTGAGCGGAAGCCAGTTCTTCAGCAACGACCTGTACGTGACCGCCTTCCTCCAGGGCAACACGGTTATCGACCGCCGCGAGGCGCAACTGGTGTTCGTTTACCGTTACCGTCCGCCGTTTGGCACGATCCAGTTGGCGTTTCAGCGCGGCCGCGCTGAATTCGGTGAGCACTCGGACCAGGGCAATACGATCTTCCTCAAGGGAACGTGGGTGCTCTGAACGGGACTACCTGAGAGCCAGAATCGGTTAGCTTTCAGGGCTGTACATCCGAGGCTATACATCCGAACGACCGCTCCAGAGCGCAGCAGCACGCATCAAGCGCCGCAGGTATATCATGCCCATTCGCAACATCGCAATCATCGCGCACGTCGATCACGGCAAGACCACGTTGGTCGACCAGATGCTGGTTCAGGCCGGAGTCTTCCGGGAGAACCAGATCGTGCAGGAGCGCGTGATGGACTCAAACCCGCTCGAACGCGAGCGCGGCATCACTATCCTGGCGAAGAACACCGCCGTGCAGTGGAACGACGTGAAGATCAACATCGTCGATACGCCGGGCCACGCCGACTTCGGCGGCGAAGTCGAGCGCATCCTGCGCATGGTCGATGGAGTGGTCCTGCTCGTCGATGCGGCCGAAGGGCCGATGCCCCAGACTCGCTTCGTCACACGTAAGGCGCTGGAGCTAGGCATTCTGCCGTTGGTGGTTATCAACAAGGTCGACCGCGGCGACGCACGGCAGCACGAGGTTCACGACGAGGTTCTCGAGCTCTTCATGGACCTCGAGGCCACGGACGTACAGCTCGACGCACCCTTCCTCTATGCGGTGGGTCGCGACGGGTGGGCTGCTGAAGAGGCCGACGCCACGGGTGGGGACCTGACGCCCCTCTTCGAGAAGATCATCTCGTACTTCCCGGCACCCTCGGTCGATGCGGAAGGACCGTTTCAGATGCTGGTTTCTACGCTCGACTACTCCTCCTACATCGGGCGCATCGCCATTGGGCGCATCGAGCGCGGCAGCGTGCGCGTCGGCGAACGCGTTACGCTTCTGGACCTGGGCCCTGTAGGCATGCTGGACGATTCCGATCGGGCTGAGGAGGCTAAGGTCTCCAAGCTGTTCACGTTCAGCGGACTTGAGCGCATCGACGTCGAGGAGGCGGCCGCTGGGGACATTGTCGCACTGGCTGGCCTCGACAGCGTCGAGATCGGCAAGACCGTGACCGACCCCGAGCATCGGGAACGCTTGCTGGGCATCGCGGTCGAGGAGCCGACGCTTTCGGTCGACTTCACGGTGAACAACTCGCCGTTTGCGGGGCGTTCAGGCAAGTTTGTGACGACGCGCCAGGTACGCGAGCGGCTCTACAAGGAGCTCGAGCGAAACGTCTCCCTTCGTGTCGAGGACACCGAACAGCCGGACACATTCACTGTGAGCGGTCGCGGAGAGCTGCACCTCACGATCCTCATGGAGACGATGCGCCGCGAAGGCTTCGAGTTCCAGGTCTCACGGCCGCGAGTCATCACTCGGCGCGACGACACCGGTCAGTTGCAGGAACCCTACGAGGAGGCCGTAGTCGAGGTCCCCTCCGACATGGTCGGGACGGTCATCGAGAAGCTCGGCTCTCGCAAAGGCGAAATGACCGAAATGAGGCCGATGGGCGACTCTGGTGCGACCCGGCTGCGCTTCCGCGTGCCCGCACGGGGACTCTTCGGATACCGGTCCGAGTTTCTCACGGATACGCGGGGCGAGGGCATCTTGCACCACCAGTTCCACGCCTGGGGGAGCTGGGCCGGACCGCTCAAAGGTCGCAGCCGCGGCGTTCTGGTCGCGGACCGGCTCGGAAAATCGGTGGGATTCGCGCTCTTCAACCTGCAGGAGCGTGCCACCATGTTCGTCGCGCCGGGCGCGGAGTGCTACGGCGGCATGATCGTGGGGGAGAACTCGAGGACCGACGACATGGACGTTAACGTGAGCAAAGAGAAGAAGCTCACGAACATGCGCACGACCGCATCGGACGAGAATATCAAGCTCGAACCGGCACGCCAGATCACACTCGAGCTCGCCCTCGAGTTCATTGAAGAGGACGAACTGATCGAGGTGACCCCGGACGGCATCCGACTGCGCAAGCGGGTTCTCGATGCGATCCTGCGCAAGAAGGCAGCGAAGGCGGCGAACCAGTCGGCGTAGCGCTCTACCCTGTTAGCCGGATACGGCGTGGCAAACGGTGCCCGGGTTCTCACCGCTCTGCCACCGCACGATGTGGGTGCGGCCCTGGGCGTCGATTTCGATCTCGGTCTGCTGTCCCAACGTGATCCCCGAGGCGGCCGAAAAACTCGTGATCGGCTGCACGGCTCCATCCACCAGGCGAACGACGGTGAAATCGCTCTTTGTCTGGGTTGCGATTACCGGGCGCCCAAATGCGTCCAGGTCCCGGGTGGCGATATCCCGGGCGCTACCCGAGAAGCCGGCGACCTCGACGACATCCATCATCTCGAAGGCTCCCGGCCCCCCGCGCGCGTAGCGAACGACGCCCGTGGAAGCTGTGGCTCTCTCGAGGTACACCATGTGCAGCGTGCTACCATCCGGGTCGACGACCATGTCGGGGAAATAGCCAATGTCGAGCGCGTCGCCGCCGGCCTCCACGGTGGTCACGGTCCATTCTCCGCCGGTGCGCGTCGCCAGCATTATTTCTCCGAGGACGTCGTCGAAGAACGCGACGTGCACGGAACCGTCCCCTGCTTGCACCAGTGCCATCCCCCCGGTGTAGTCGAGGCTCCCGCCCGCGGCGAGCTCGATCGTCCAGTCGGACCCATTCCACTCACCGTAGATCATACCGGCTCCCTCGAATCCCGAGGGGTCATAGCTCGCGGTGAGCAACGTGCCCCGAGCACTGACCGTGCCCGAGCCGTACCAGCCGTCGTGACCGCTGTTCGGCATGGGATGCAGCGACCAGTCGGACCCGATGCGTGCGCCGAGAACCTGATCGCCGTGGGTATGATCGTGATACAGAACCCACATCCTCAAAGATGAACGCCGCATGCACGGTGCCGTCGTCCCCGACCGCAAGTGCCGGTTTCGTCCCCACGCCGAGGCGGGAGAACGCCCAGCCAGTCGTAGAGCCCGAGGGCTTGCACATCAGGGCGCCGACAGCAGGGTCCATCGTGTCGTCGACCGGGTTACCCGGGGTGGAAGCATCATCCGGACCGAGGCCGTCCCCACACGCCGCAAGCGACGCCACCGCGATGGCCGCGCCCTAACTTCCCCACCGTTTCATGCGCTCACCTCTCTCACCGCTGATCCTCTGGCCGAAACAGCACTTCCCTGAACGCTACATCCTCCGACGCCAGCGCGAAAACCGTACAGGGCAGGCCGGACGTTCGTTCCCTGAGTTGCTCGTAATAGGCTGTGAAGTCGCCCTGGTCGGGTGCGGCAATACCCATGATGATCAGGTCCGCTGCGCGGGACGAGTCGTGCAGAAGATCGAAAGCACTGCGCTCGCCGCTCACCAGTACTTCGGTCTGGAGACCGGTGCGCGTTTGTTCCAGCATGTTCTTGAGGTTGCGTCGCGCGCCCTCCGCCCCGTCCTCGTTGGGGATCACCATCTTCAGCCGGATGTCCGCCTCGCGCCACGCGAGACTCGTCTTCAGCAGGTATCCGAGGATCATCAGAAGCGCCCCGTTGCCCTGCAGGCCACCCCACCAGATGTCGACGCGCTTTCGCTCACCGAAACCCACACGATCGGCGTCCCGCACGATGACGACGTTGCGCTTGGCGTGCCAGAAATGCTCGATCATCTCGCAATAGCGTGGCCGGTTCTCGGCCTCCTCTGAATCACCCAGAAGGATCGTGTTCGGCACCAGCGGTCCGAGGCCGTAGGCCTCCACTAGAAGTTCGGTTCCGACGAACGGATCCTCAGCGGAGATGACCCGTACCAGGCCGTCGATGCCCCGCTTGCTCAGGTAGTCTTGGACGTTTCTCTCCATGGCACGCTTGCGGTTGTGCGTCACGGATGTATCTCGAAGAATGGTGGCGATGGAGAGCAGGCCCTTGTTGTGGTGGGAGAAGTCCGCGGCGAGCTCGATGAGATGCCAGCGCTTGGTCGGCGCGCCGGATAGCACCAAAAAGTGGGGTCGCCAGTTGCGTGCATCTTCTGAGCGTCCGCCGAGACGGAGCAGAGCCGCGCGCGTGATGGTCATCAGGATGCCCTGGCGCACGTCGCCCCACGCCGCCTGCATTCCGCGGCGCTCCAGCCATAGGAAGACCCCCAGCACGAACACGCCCGCGATCACAGTCGCGAAGGGGTTGATGAGGAACATCACCGAAGCACACCCGACGGCACCGAGCAGCGAGAAGATCCAGTGCACGCTGAGACGAGGCCGGAACGAGGGGCTGCCCAGGAAGCGCTCGATGCCTGCGGCGATGTTCAGGACCCCGTATGTAGTGAGGAAGAACATGGTGAGAATCGGGGCGATGAGGTTCAGGTCACCGTACCACACCGCCACAAGCGCGATCGAGAGGGTGAACGCTGTGCCAGCCCGCGGACTGTCATCCTCACCGCTGCCTTTCCCCAGCCACGAGAGCCAGCGCGGCAGAATTCCGTCGCGCGCCAGTGCTTGCAGCACCCGAGGCGCTCCCAGGATGCTGCCAACGGCACTACTCAACGTCGCGCCCCAGACGCCGAGCAAGATGGCGGTACCCCACAGCGAGATCCTGCGCATGACCAGGGGGTCGCTCACCAGGCTTTGCGTGTCGACGCGCAGCGCGAGCAGCACCGGAAGAGCCATGTAAATCACGTATCCGACGCCGATCGCCAGGAACGTGCCCTTGGGGATGGCGCGGCTGGGGTCCTCCAGGTCGCCCGACATGTTCACGCCGGCCATGATGCCCGTGACCGCGGGGAAAAAGACCGCGAAGACCACCCAGAAGCTCTCCGGATTCTCCAGTGTCGAAGCGCCTAGCCCCTGAAGCTCGACGCCTTCCAAGCCGCTGCCGAACACCAGAGAAAGCAGCGACAGCCCGATAAGCCCCATGATTACGTACTGCGCTCGGATGGCGGCCCGAGCGGAGACGATGGCCAGCGCCGCCACAGCCAGCGTCGTGACGATGCCTACGATGCGGGCGTTCAGGGCCGGGAACGCGCCTGTCAGCGACTCGGCGAAACCGACGGTGTAGAGCGCGACGGAGAGCCCTTGGGCGAGGTATAGCGGGATGCCCACAGCGCCGCCGGTCTCGATGCCCAAGGACCGGCTGATCATGTAGTAGGCACCACCGGTACGAACTCGCTGGTCGGTAGCGATGGCACTGACGGACAGCGCCGTTAGCAAGGTGATCGACGTCGCGAGGGTGACGATGACGAGCGTCCCCACCAACCCCACATTGCCCACGACCCACCCGAAGCGCAGGTACATGATCACGCCGAGGATGGTCAGGATGGACGGCGTGAATACGCCTCCGAACATCCCCAGGCCGCCAACTCGTCCGGGGATGACGTCTGCTTGACCCGGCGCTGTGCGAGCGTCCTGCCCGTTTGTGGGTCGGTCAGCCATGGGGGGTATTCTCTGGGTCCTGCAGCAACGGATCAAGTCGAGCTCGGCCACCGTTGCCGCTCTGCGCCGCCTCCCCTACGATCGCTGGCATGATCATACGACCGACGACGGGCATGAAATGGGCCGCAAATCGCGTGGCGCCTCGTGTCGTCGTGCCGGTGATTGTCGTGGTGCTACTAAGCGTCGCGCCGGGGGTTCGCGCGCACGCACAGGTCAACTGGTCTCCCGTAGCGGACGGACTCCCGCGTACCGCCGCAGAGCTGAACGATTTCGCGATACACACCGGCCACGCGCAGATGTGGGCGTACCTGGAGGCTTTACACGACGCGAAGCTGGTACTTGCCGATCGCGAGGCCGTCGAAACGGTAGACGCCGTCCTCGCCTGTGGCCGCTTGCCGCGCCGAGTTCAGGAAACCCGAGAGCCCCGGCTCCCCCGAAGCTACGATTCCGGCTGGTGAAGGGTCGAGCGTGACGATCGCGCCTTCGAGAGGCAGCGCGCTCTCGGAGTCGATCACCACTCCGCGCAGCCCGGCCTTGGTGTTCTCCGTCTGCTGGCCGTTCACGCCAAGCGGGGCAAGCGCGAGCAGGAGCGCCGATGCCAGCGCGAGTATGAGAGGGTGTCGGTTCATCTTGCTACGTACGACAGCACATGGCTTTGGTTTTCCTCATCATCTTCATCTCCACTGCGGCATTGCTGCCTTTGACTGAACAACGCCGTGGCCTGGTCCGGTTCTGACACTCGCGCGGAACCCATTCGGATTTGGAGGCTGGGAAGCGATGTTTACCGCGCTCGGTCGGCTGGCCGTCGGCTCGTCGGCGACTAGCCGGCAGGGCGATTTCATAGCTGGAAAGAGATGAACCAAGAACGATTCGACAGTGCGCCGACCTTTGGGCGCTACCTCGAAGGTGTGGTCAAGAACCGCGGGCTCTGGCACGGCGTATATGAGCGTGTGCGCCTGCCCGATGAGCTCGTGACCGCCGCGCGCGCGCTGTCTGGGGGCTGGCGCCTAGTTGCGCTGTCCGAGGACTGGTGTGGTGACGCCGTGAACACGCTGCCGGTCATCGCACGCCTGGCGGATGAGGCTGGCTGGGACATGCGCGTCCTGTCACGGGACGAGAATCCGGACCTCATGGATGAACACCTCACGAACGGGCGCAGTCGTTCGATTCCGGTCGTCATCGTCTACGATGACAACCTCGACGAGGTTGGATGGTGGGGCCCGCGTCCGAGTGAGATCCAGGCGTGGATCATGGACGAAGGGCTCGCGATGCCGTCCCCTGAGCGCTACAAGGCCGTGCGGCGGTGGTACGCCCGGGACCATGGTCGGACCACGCTCGAGGAGTTGCTCGACGTATTCCGGACTGCGGCCTGAGGTGGGCGTGACCGATTCCACGAGCGCTCCGCCTCGCCCGACCGGATCGCGGCGCTTGGGCCTGTTCCTGCTCGCCTTCGGCTCCGGCTTCGCGGTGCTGACCATCGAAATAGCCGGCACGCGCCTCATCGCACCCGTGTTCGGTCTCTCGGCGGTCCCGTGGACCGCCGTGATCGGGGTGATCCTCGCCGCTCTTGCGGTGGGCAGCCACCTCGGCGGCCGGCTGGCCGATGGCGGCAAGGTGCCTCTTTCGTGGGTTCTGGTGGCGGCGGCGATCACCGCAGCGCTCCCGATCGTCGGAAGTGGTCTACCATGGGTGGCCCGAGACTTTCTCGGCTTCATTCCCGGTGCTCTCGCGAGTGCCGTCATACTGTTTGCGCCGGCAGTGCTCTGTCTGGGAGCTGTGGTGCCCTATCTCGTCCAGGCTGACACGCGCAGCCTCGAGAATGTGGGCCGACGCGCCGGTGACGTGAGCGCGGTCGCCACGGCGGGCTCCATCGCGGGCACGTTCATGACGGGTTTCGTGTTGCTGCCCGCGTTTCCTCTTCCCGTACTTCTCGCGATAACCGCGATCGCGCTCTTGGCGCTCGCCGCCTTGTCGGGAGTCATCCTTGGAAAAGGCGTTCCGCCGCACGTGACCGGCTTGGCTGCGATCGTGATGAGCGTGTTGGCCTATGCCGGCTCTCAGCGTCCGCCTGACGCCCTGGCTCGACGGCAGACACTCTACTCGGCGGTGTCGGTCACGGAGCGCGTCGGTCGGGACGGCCGCATGGTGCGCGCTCTTTGGCAGAACGGCGGTTCCTCCTCGCTCGAATACCTCGACACCGGCGATCCGGCCCACGAGTACGTGGACGTGAGCGGATTGCTGCTCGAGCCGGTCATAGAGCGCGTGCAGTCGATGCTGGTTCTCGGGGGTGCCGCGTTGTCCCTTCCGGCTGCATTCAGTCGCTGGAGGCCGGACATGAGCATTGACGTCGTGGAGATCGATCCGGTCGTGACCGAACTGGCTGAGCAGTACTTCGCATACGGCCGAGACGACTATCCCAACATCAGAGTCGTGCACGACGATGCACGCGTGCATCTGCACAACTCGAATCAGCGGTACGATCTGATCTATCTCGACATCTTCGATCACCTGCTCACCGTGCCGTGGACGATGGTCACCGTGGAGGCGCTCACGGAAATGACGGATCATCTCGAAGCCGACGGCCTCTTCATGGCGAACGTGCTCTCGCCGCTCGCCGGGCCCGGCCTGGGGTTCATCGAGCGGTTTCAGGCCACGTTGCAGGAGGTGTTCCCCGCGGTCGTGATCTATCCGGCTACTCCAAATAGCGATGCCGAGGTGACGCAGAACCTCGTGGTCGTAGCGGCTCTCGATGCGCAGGCGCTACCTGACGTCGACTGGCCACGTGCAGGAATCGGAGCCGCCGGACGTCCGCTCACCGACGCCTGGGCACCGGTCGAATACCTTCAAGCCAAGGTCTTCCTCGCGGGCCTCACGTGGGACTGACTTGGTGTTCGGTTCTGCGCCGAACTCCTGACGCGGGGCACTAGATGCCGATCATGTTCAAGGACTGGGTACCGGCGAACACGCATCCTCTCAACGTCGTCGAAGTGCCCGAGGACTCCGTCGCGTCCGTCGAGCAGGTGACGCGCCCTCCGCTGTACGAAGTGTACATGCGCATGGCCGAGGAGCTCGCGAAACGCTCGACGTGCGCTCGTCTGCGGGTCGGCACGGTTCTGACGGATGCCTACCTCGAGCACGTCGTCTCGATTGGCTACAACGGCAACGCGCGAGGATTCCCGAACCACTGTGACTCGGATGAGGTAGGAATGTGCGGCTGTATCCATTCCGAGATGAACGCGCTGGTGAAGTCACCCGGTGACCTGAGGGACAAGGTGGCGTTCATCACGGCGAGCCCTTGTAAGATGTGCGCGAAGCTGATCGTGCAGGCGAACGTTTCTCATGTGTTCTACCGCGATCCGTACCGCAACCAAGATGGTTTGCAGGTGCTGGAGCAGGCGGGCCTGGTCGCGGTGCACTACACGCGGTGGAAGGACGAGTGGCGCTAGGTGGCGCTCGAAGGCACCGGTTTCTGCCCGAGACTTTCGCCTACCAACGAAGCCAACTCCGCGCGGTGGAATGGCTTCTTCGATAGCGGAATGTGCCGAGACAATTCCATGAAGTCGGGCGGCGCGTCGACCGAGTAGCCCGATGTGAACACGATCGGAAGTGAGGGGTGCCGATCGATTACCGCTTTCGCCAGCTCTACGACATCGACGACGATGGCGAGATCGCGGCCGCGGATTTCGAACGCGTGATTGAGAACGTGCGCATCCTGAGGGGAGCGCCCGTGGGCTCTTTTGCCGATCACGGGCTCCGGTATGCGTTCATGGCCTTCTGGGGCGCACTGAGCTCTTCCGCGGACACCGACCAGTCCGGGGGCATCGACTTGGACGAGTGGCTCGCCTAGTTGCAGGTCGCGCTCGAGGACGACGAGCGCTACGAAGCCGAGGTCGAGGCCATCACGAACCATCTCTTTACGGTGTTCGATACCGACGAGGACGGCAAGATCGGTCCCTACGAGTTCGTGGACTTTTATGGTGTGTTCGGGCTAGGCGCGAATCTGGCGCGCAGCATCTTCGTGGAACTGGATACGAACAGCGACGGCATCATCAACCGCGAGGAGCTGCTGGAAATAGGTCGCCAGTTCTACCGGAGCGACGACCCCGGGTCGGCGGGAAACATGCTTTTCAGGCCCTACGGCGTGTAACCGACCGGCGTAGGCTCCATCAGCTCTCGATAGATTTCCAAGTGCCGGTCCAGCAGCGTGTCCCACGTGTTGGCTGCCGGGATCCCCGCAGATGCACCGGTTCGCAGCCGAGCGAGCGCCTCTGGGCTCGTAGCCAACTCTACCAGCGCGGATAGCATTTCGGAGTCCGATGCCAACAGGACTCCGTTTTCCCCGTGCGCGATAAACGACCCCACTCCACCTTCCGAGCGGGCCACGACGGGGATCCCGCAGCTCAGGGCCTCTAGAGCGGCGAGGCCGAAGGACTCCAGCACGCAGGCATTGGCGAAGACATCGCCTCGGGACAAGAGGGCGCGCACGTCCTCGGCGGTGCCGTTGCCCAGGAACCGGACTGAATCACCCACCGACAGGCTGTTGCATAGCCTCTCCAGCTTGCTACGGTCGGGACCGTCCCCGATGATCTCGAGCGTGACCTCGACGGTAGGTCCGACCTCTTCACGAAGTCTGGCGAAGATCCTGAGCAGGGCATCCACACGCTTTCGGCGCTGGAGGCGGCTTGCCGCGACCAGCCTGAGCCGACCTGATTCAGGCGAGCCTCGCTGGATCGTCCACTCTGCCGGGTCGATTGCGTTCTGCAGTAGCTCGATCGGGCGGCCTGGGGCCAGCCAGCGAACGTCCTCAGCTACTACGTCACTGACGGCGGTGGCCCGGAACGGCCACTGTCGCCAGCGCAAAATCGGCTGAGCCAGGACGTAGACCCAGCCAAGACGTCGGAAAACCGAGTGCAACGTCGTCAGCACCGGAATGGATGCCTTCGAACCCAAATACACTGCGACCATGCTCGCCGTGGAGCCGAAACTCAGGTGGCCATGGATCACGTCGAATTCGCCGGCCTCGAGCACGCGACGTAGTCGTCGCGCTAATCGCCACGGGTTCAGCGAAACGCCTAGACCGGGCACGAGTCGAACGCGGATTCGTTCCACGGGAATGCCGCTCACGGTGTCGGGTCCGGGCCAGGGCGTGATTACTCTGGCATCATGGCCACGTGCACGAAGACGGAGGGCGAGCGAGAGCACGTGCTTCTCGATGCCGCCCACCCGTGGGTGGAACCAGTCGGTGACGAGGGCAATTCTCATCTCCAAAGCTGGAACGAGTCCGGGGGAGCAGCAACGGCCTCGAGCGCGGCACGGAAAGTGGAATTCCTGGCGCATCCTCCGTAGGATTGACCGGTCCCTACCACCGCATTTGCCTCCGTGCCTTGTTGAGATCCCTGGTTCGCAATCCAATCGGGGTCCTCGGACTCTATCTTGCCGTGACTTTTCCCTTGCTCCTGGGCGGGCTCTTGAGTGGGGGGGCATCGAGCGGTTGGTTCGTCGCGCCGGTTCACCTGGCGGTTGCCGGCGGCGGGCTCTGGTGGGCCAGCCGCAGGGATCCGGACCAGCGCCTCACGGTGGTGCTCGCGCTGTTGGCGATTCCGATTGCCTATTCCGAGCTCCCATGGCTCAATCAGGCCTTGGCCGAGGGGTACCGAGATCCCCTGGTTCAGACTTGGGAACTCGCCCTTACCGGCTTCGACCCGTCGCGAGAGTTGGCTGCGCGGTTCCCCTGGCTCTGGTTGAGCGAGCCTCTCCACCTCACCTATCTCAGCTTCTACCCCGCCATATACGTCCCGCCCATCGTGCTGGCTTTGCGAGGGAGGATGCCGGAAGCGACAACCACCGTATTGGGTGTGCTCATCGCCGCGGTCGCGTGTTATCTGGTATTCGCGGTCTTTCCGGTTCAAGGCCCCCGCTATTTTGGTCCTCCTGAGGGCGTGCCCGATGGGCCCATGCGACGTCTCACCCTCCTGATTCTCGAAAGCGGATCGTCGCGCGGCGCTGCGTTCCCGAGCTCCCACATGGCGCTCATGACAGCGCAGGCTCTTCTCGCCCTCCGATTCCAGACCAAGCTGGGCATTCTTTTGACCTTGTGTACGCTGGGTGTGGGGCTGGGGGCCGTGTATGGCGGCTTCCATTATGCGGTGGACATGGCGGTGGGCGCGCTGGTGGGATTGCTCGCCGCGCGTGTAGCACTGAGACTGCACACCGGTCGGTCCCACGGAACGTGAAGGGCCGCGCGCGATGCTGACGGGACGCCACTGGCGCGCGTGGTTAGGCTGGCTGATGCTTGTCGTGTTCGTCGTCGTGGCCGTCACGAGCTTGGATTGGACACGGGTGCTGCAAGAGGCCGCCGCCGCCCACTACGGCTGGCTGACGCTCGCCGTACTGGCCAACGCGTGCATCCTGGTGCTTGCTGCCGCCACCTGGCTGCTCTTCCTGCCCAAGGGAGGTCGAGTCTCGCCAGCGAAGGTGTTCTCCATCGTCGCCGTGATGAGTACGGCCTCCAATGGCGGTCCTTTGCTCGCCGGCCATGCCGCAGGGATTCACCTGCTATCGACGCGCGCAGGTCTGGGGCCCGCCGGAGCTACGTCCGTCATGATTCTCGATCAGATCGCCGAAGGGCTGGCGAAGTGGACCCTTGTGGTGCTCGCGGCCGTTTTGGTTCCAGGCTTCGAGTACCGGGGCACGGGACTCACCATCATTGTGGGTGCACCGGCTTTGGCTCTCGGCTGCGCCGTGCTCGCGCGCAGGGAGCATGTGCTGGAGCAGTTCGCCGACCGGTGGCGAGGGTGGAGGGGCGCCGTCCTGCGCTTGGTAGCGGATACGGTGCATCGTCTCGATGCGATCCGGCGCCCCGGAAGGTTCAGCGCGGGAGTCGGCTTGTCGATCCTGCAAAAAGTCGCAGAGGGGTTGGGGATTGCGGCGGTCGCGTTGGCGCTGGGCGTCGACCTGCTCCCGTGGCACGTGGTCGCGGCGCTGCTGGCCGTGAACTTCAGCACCTTGGTCTCGATAACCCCGGCGAACCTGGGCGTATACGAAGGCAGCCTCTTTCTGGTGCTGCGCACGGCGGGCATCGATGCGGATCTGGCGTTGGCCGTGGCGTTCTTGAGCCACGTCGCCTATTTGGTGCCGTTGGCGGGAACGGGGTTGGCGCTCGAGTCGCTACGGATGTGGAGACGTCAGGCAGCGTGATAGCGGCTAACGCACTAGGGTCGAGTGCTGTGCGGCACTGAGTAGGGCATGGTCTCCGCGGCTGTCTCCGTATGCGTGGAAGATCTGCTCGTCGGGGCCCATGACCTCTCGTACTCGTCGAAGTTTCTCGTCACCCCAGCAGGGTAGCCCTTCGAACCTGCCCGTGGCCAAGCCGTCACGAAACTCCAGGCGCGTTCCCAACACAATGTCGAAGCCGAGGATCTCGACGAGAGGTTCGAGACAGACCGCCAAGGAGGCGCTCGCGAGGACGAGGCGATGACCCTCCTCGGCATGCGAATTCAGGTGTGTCCGCGCGTCTGGGCGTAGGACCTTTGTCAGTGTCGTGTGGGCGAAGTGCTCGGCTGACGTCTCGATGTCCGAACGGGACTTGCCGCGCAGTGTTTGGCCGACGAGCCGCTCGTGCAGCAGGGTCTCCCAGCGTCCTCGCACGCTCCCCACTCGCTTCTGGCGTCCTGGTCGCTCGGCCGCCAGCGCTCTCTTCAGATCGGGCATCGCCCACACCCCCGCGGAAAGAAGGCCCCGGCACATCGACCAATCGCCTGCGATGAAACGAAGGAACGGAACGCTGATGTCCGTTTTGGTGAGCGTGCCGTCCAGGTCGAAGACCACCACGGGTGGGGCCACGGATCTAGAGCCGGGTCTCGTAGATGCGGTATCGCTTGTAGGGCGTCACGCCGAGGTCGGCGGCGAGCCGGGAGATGTCTGAGTTCGTCTCCTGCGTCCAAGAGATCTCGCCGCCGGAGTACTGCTCCTTTGCTCGCATGATGGCCTCGTAGACGAGCACCAGGGTGCCTCCTTTCCTCTGATACTTGGGGAGCATTCCGAAAACGGCCCAGCGCGCAGCGCTACACTTGCCGGTCTTCAGCAGCCACCAGAGTCCAAGTAGCCTCAGCAGCCGCGGAACAGGCTTCAGTCTCGCCAGGAGCTCGTTGAGGTCCGGGAGCGCAATGGAGAGCCCCGCCGGCTCGCCGTGGGCGTAGGCAATGAGGATGGTATCTGCGTCGAGATGGCCGGCGAGATCCTTCACGAACCCCTTGGCGACTTCAGCCGTCAGCGGCATGAAGTTCCACTCGTCCGCGAGGGACTCGTTGAAGAGCCGAGCGATGAGTTTCGCCTCTTCATTCGGCCTTGTCGCGTCCACGGGGCGAACTGTGATGCCCAGCCGTTCGCGCACGCGTTCGGTGAGCCGACCCAGCCTGTTGGCAAAGCTCTCTTCCAACGCCGGGTTCACATCATACCCGACTAGATCCCTGGCTTTCTCCAACCCGAGCGCCCGGTAAACCTCTTCGTACCAGGGCGGGTTGTAGGGCATGCCGAAATACGGCCGCGTTCCGAACCCTTCGACCTGCAGCCCACACTCGTCGTTCTGGGTGGGGTTGAACGGGCCCCGCAGAATATCGCAGCCCTCTTCCAACAGATCCTGTCGGACCTGCTCGAGCAGCGGACCTGCCGCGTCCTCGTCGGCGAACGAAAAGAATCCGAAAAACCCCGTGTGATCAGCGTGAAAGTCGTTGTGGGTCCGGTTCACGATTGAGGCCACCCGCCCCACGGGCGCGCCTCCCCGGAAAGCGACGTACGCACGCAACGTGCCGCTGAGCTGGAAGATGTGGCCGCGTCCTCTGAGCTTGGCCACGTGGCCAGGGATCGGCGGTACGAAGGCAGGGTCGTCCCCGTGCAAGATCTCAGGAACACGCTCGAAGAGGCGCCATTCGCGAGCCGTGCGGCACCGCCTGATCTCCAGTATCTGCGTCAACGCGCGCTCCGACGCCGAAGCAGCTTGGGCGAAAATTCTCGACTCCGGTCGTAACGCCAGACGGAGGCGCGACCTACTTCGGCGACGAGGGTAAGGCCCGGAACCTCTGAGATGGCCTGACGCCAGCGCTGGGGTGCACCATGCACGAACCAGTGATCATAGTAGTGGGCAGCGCTCAGAAGCTCATCCCATGCGTCCTGCTCCTGCAGGCTGCAGCTGGAGGTCGAGACGGGATCCCGGGGTCTGCAAAACCGGCCCTCGGCTAGAACCTGTGCGTGGTTCTCCGGAGCTGCGGGAAAGTAGGTGTCGGATGAAGGAAGCCGGCGCGAGACCGACATCAGGTCCATGAAGGTGAACGAAAACGGCGAATGAACTGTGCGGTCCGTGGCATGGTTCGCCCATAGATGAAGCAGTGGACCCTGAGCCAGGGAGTTTCCGCCTGGATCGAACTCGAGCGGATATAGCCGCGCTTCATCAGGAAGCTCGGCGAGCACGGCGGCGGCGTCGCGCACCTCACGATCCACGCGGCCGAGGCCCGCCCACAACGCCGCGGCCATAAGGATCGTCGACGCGACTGCGGTCCCGCGAATCCAACGTCTCGAAGAGACGCTTCCTTCGCCGACCCCGGCGAGGCCGAGCGGAAGGAAGATCCAAACGAAAGGCAGGAAGCGTTCGTTCAGGTGGGCGCCGCCGTGCCCCTCGCTGGGAAAGAGAAAGTATGCCAGGAGCATGCCGAGCCAGAGCAGCATGCCCCTTCGATACGGGTTTCGGAGATCTGCATTTTGGAGACTCATCCACGCCATCGCGATCGCGCAGACGAGGACTGGGACGGCAGCGACCACAGCCCATGAGGAGAACAGTGGGAAGTTGTAGTAGACGAGCCCGGCGAGGAGCTCGAGCGGCGGCTTGAAGACATAGGGGTTTTGCGGGACGGCACTCGCCACCATAGGGAGCGCGAAGCCGAGAAAGAGGAGCCCCACGAGGACTCCGCCGCCACTCCACATGAAGGCTCCTGGGCGTTCCGTTCGTCCGGTCACCAACCAGAGCCAGGCGGCGGGCAGCACGAAGAAGGGGAACGGATGTGCGAGAAAGGCCAGCCAAGCGAGCGCGCTCATGGCGGCGAGTGTCTTGGCCGAAGGGTGCTCCGCGAGGCGTTTGAGGTATGTGAGCAGCGGGAGCGTGAGGGCCGTCGCAGCCAGAAAATTGTACATGCCGGTCACGAAGAGCGCGTGCATCGTGATGGGGAGGATCCACACCCAAAGGTCGGTCCGGCCGGGGGTCCATTCGGCTAGGAATCTGCGATAGCCGACCAGCAGGAGAATCAGGAAGCCGGAGACGAAGAGCCTCTCGTAGAGGTGGATCGGAATCCCGATCTTGGCTGCGGCGAGCGCATAGCCCCCCGAAAAGAGGACGTTCGTGCGCAGCAAGCCGAGGTTGGATTGGTACACCGGGTCCTGCACATCCGCCGAGATCAGTCGCTCGAGCAGTACAGCAACCTGTCGATGGTTGGCGCCGTCCTGCGTGTGCAGCGGGACCAGCGCCACGTACACCGCCACCATCGTCGCGGCGAGCCACAAACCTCGACGCCGGAACAAGCTCGCCGGCGGGGAGGTGTCGGAGTTCGACTTGGATTCCAGGTGGCCGCTCATCGACTCACTCTAATCGGCGACCGGCAGATCTGTCATCCGCACGAATCGGTGTCCCCTCCGGGCGAAGAACGCGATCGTGCTGGAAAGGCTCGCCAGCGCGGGAGAGCCCGTCCCGAACCGGCAGTCCCAGGGAATCGGCGCTCCGGATTGGTCCACGAACTCCCACGGGTGCACGAACAGCACCACCGGCGGGCGCATTAGCCGGAACAACAGGTCACGCAGCGCTGGAGGTGTGCGAAGGACCGATGACGTGGTGGATGCCGGAATCCTTCGTACCGGGCTGACGGCTTGCTTGCGGAACCAATGTGCGGGCTTGTACCGGCCCCGAGACGCGTCGATCGTGAACCCATGAGCCTCGAGCAGGGGGACGTAGCGCTCGGGGAAGTCCAGGTAGGGAGCTCGAAACGACGTCACCGGTGCGAAACCGCGAAGCAGCTCGGCAGAGCGAGTGATGTCGCGCTCGGCCTCGTCCGGTCCGAGCTCCGAGAAGGAGCGGTGGCTGTGTCCGTGGCACCCCAGCTCGTGGCCCGCGTCGACGATGCGCCGGATCAGATCGGGATAACGCTCGGCGCTTTCGCCGGTGGCGAACACCGTAGCCAAGACATCGTTGCGGGCGAAGAGATCGAGCACCTCGGGCATTCCGAGTTCCACACCGGTCCACCCGCTCAAGTAGGGCGGGCAGTCGGGCTCCAGGTCCACGGTCAGGCAGAGATCCGGCACAGTCCCCTCAGCCGTTCCTTTCGGCGCTCAGCTCGTTGAGGTATCTGTGCGCCAGGCCCGTGTAGTCGGAATCGCCGGGATGCAGCAAGGGCAGCGACGTCGCTCTTCGGAGCTGATCCATGGCTTCGAGCTTGCGGTCACGTCGCATGAGGGTCTCGGCGAACCCGACACGGAAGGCGATGATGTCGGGCTCCAGCGATACTGCCCGCTCGTGGTGGTAGACCGCCTTTTCCCACGACGCCAGCGAGAGGGCTTCGTTGCCGAGGAACATCCGTGCGAGGAAGCGCTTGAACCTGCTCAGCTTCATCACCTCGTAGTGCAGGATTCCCAAAGCGTGATGGGCGGTCGACTCGTCGGGGTCGTCTTCGAGCAGCCCGTGGCACAACTCCCAGATCTCTTGCGCGAGACGTGCGGTCTCTCTCGCTCCGGTCCCAACCGCGAGCTTCCCTTTCGAGGCCACGGCCCAACGCCTGACTTCGACATGTACCGAGTCGAGCCGAAGTGCCTCGTTGGAGTGCGCCATACCGTTTCGGTACCAGTGACTTTCCACTGCGGCTTGGTTTGTGATGATGCCCAGCGCCACCGAAGCACGCGCCGCACGCCAGAGCGCTTCCACGTCGTCGGGGGTGTTCGTGAGCCAGTCTTCCAACAGCCGAAGCGACGCCGTGGCGTCACCCTCCCAATAGGCCCGCTCGGCCCGCTCCACCACGCTGAGCGACGCCGACAGGTCGAAGAGCGTGACCGGCGAGGTCTGAGCACCGGCGGAGGTACCGGGGCAGAGCGCCAACACGGCTAGCGCGCCTGAGCGCAGAGTCCTGAGGCCTTGGAGGAAGGGGTGCACGCTTGCTTCCAACATGGGGAATCGACCTGGGGACCGTATTGTCCTCGCGTGCGCGTAGTGCGTCAACCTTGACGCGCTCTGCCGGAGCGATCCTATTGTCCCGCCCGCCCCCGGGCGCTCGCACCATTCCATGGCGTTCGAATGATCAAACCCGTCTCCCTACTCGCGCGTCTGATCGACGATTCGCGATGACGGGGTTGGACTTCCGCGGGCGCGTGATCGCCGCCACGATCGTGATCGCATGTGGAGTTGCGATCCCGCGGCTGGTGGCGGCCCAAGAGTCCGACGAGGAGCCACGTTACCTCTACTATCGGCCGCTCATCGATTATGGCAGCGAGTCTGTGCAGGGGCCCCTGAATGCGCTGACCAATCGGGGTCTCTCGAACTTGTACTACGGGGGCGATCACCGAGATGTCTTGAGCGTGAATTGGGGTGAGCGTTTCGGCGCCGTTTTTGGCGCGTTGGCTCATCCCTTCGAGGCCGTCGAGAGCATCGGAGGTTGGGGAGAGCTGATCCACCGGGAGGTCCTCATCGCATCCCCCGAGATTTGGGAGTGGTCCTGGACGTCCAATGTCGCGGGACACATTGTCGCGGGCGGTCTCTCGTATCGATACTTGCGGGAGTGGTTGGACTACCGCGGCGTACCTGTGCCAGCACTCGGCGCTTCGGCGATCGTATTCGGAGCCAACCTCCTCAACGAGGCTCTGGAGTGGCCCAGGGGGCCCAAGGAGCGAGCTGGCACGATGGCGGACGTGTACTTCTTCGAGCCGCTAGGCGTCCTCGTAATGAGCCACGACGGCATCGCGCGCTTCTTCACCGAGACCTTGCGCGCGGCGGACTGGTCGCCCCAAGCGTCGTTCACGCTCCCCCATGCGCGCGTGCAGAATGTCGGCCAGGTGATGAGCTATAAGGTGCCTCTTCCCTGGCTCGGCGAAACGCGAGGCCTCCTCACAATCGGGCTCGTCGCCCAGGCGGGACTGATCCGTCCGATAGGGGACGGGTACAATTTGGGCTGGACCTTCGGATTTAGCGGCCGCGGGCGCACAGTCGACCCTGACACCGGTCTCGAACGTTGGGAGACGGATCTCGCAGGCGGCGTGTACATTGATCGACACAACTCCCTGCTCGGGAGCCTGATCCTGAGCGAACATGCGTACACTCGCGTTCAGGCCAACAGGTTTCCGGGTGTGCTGCCGGGTGCCCTGCGACCGTTGGGTGTCTGGTTGACGCACAATGAAGGCGGTAGCTGGAGCTTTGGAATCGGAACACGACATTCGATGGGGCTCGGTCTTGGCTACGACCTGGATCGACCCGCGAGCCACTGACTGGAGGACACGCGATGCTGGAAGTGATCGACCACGGACCCATACGTGAGTTGCAGATCGCGCATCCTCCGGTCAATGCGCTACGGCCGCAGGTTCTCGCGACGCTGAGGGAAGCCTTGGAAGCCGCTCCCGGTGAGGGAGCCCGGGCGATCGTGGTTTCGGGTGCGCCCGGTTTCTTCTCCGCCGGCCTCGACGTGCCCTTCATGCTAGAGGGAGGACAAGCGGTGGCCGTCGCCACATTCGAGGAACTGTTCGCGCTTAGAACCGCTCTGGTCATGTCGGAGGTGCCGATCGCGGCGGCCATCACCGGGCATAGCCCTGCCGGCGGTGCAGTACTCGCCATCTGTTGTGACTATCGGGTCATGGCCGAGGGCAAGTACAAGATCGGCTTAAACGAGGTTCAGGTGGGTCTACCCGTCTCGCCGGTTCTTCATGCGAACCTCCGTCGCTTGGTTGGACCCCAGAACGCGGAGCGGATGTGCGTCGAGGGTCGGCTGCTCACACCCGAGACGGCTTATGAGATCGGACTCGTGGATCGCCTCGTGGCGCTGGAAGAGGTGGTGCCGACGGCCCTGGAATGGTGTGAGAAGCTGCTCACCGCTCCCAGGCGCGCGATGTTGCGCACCCGAGCCATCGCCCGCGCGGATCTCGTCGAGTTGTACGCTGACCCGGACCGCCCCGGTCCTGAGGAGTTCATCGAGGCTTGGTCGAACGAGGAAACTCAGACCACGATGCGGGCTCTGGTGGCACGACTCAAGGACAAGGGCTGAGACCCGAGCGCGCCGGGCGGTTGCGAAGGCGGGCCGGCGGGACCATGCTGGCACCTGGCCGCGCACTACAGCGCGGCGCATAGGGAGGCGCGTATCGGACGCGCGGCTCGAGGCCCGAGGAGTTACCAATGAAAATGATGCGTACCGTAGTACTGACGATCAGTCTTCTCGCGGCCGTGGCCGTTCCCGCACACGCCCAGTTCGATGCGGTCGGCTCCCTCGACTTTCCTACCTCCTCGAGCGGTGACGTCGAGCAGCACTTCCTTCGCGGCGTCGCCATTCTTCACAGCTTCGGCTGGGTCCAAGCCAGGGACCAATTCCAGGAGGCGCAGGCGCTCGATCCGGATTTCGCGATGGCCTATTGGGGCGAATCGCTGGCGTACAACCACCCGCTGATCTCGCAGATGAACCCCGATGAGCCGCGTGCAGCACTGCAGCGGCTGGCTCCTACCAAGGCGGAGCGCTTGGCGAAAGCTCCGACCGAACGTGAGAAGGGCTTCTTGAGCGCGGTCGAGGTGCTGTGGGGCGAGGGCGAGCACGTCGATCGCCGCGTCGGATATATGGAGGCCATGGAGCGGCTCCACGAGCAGTATCCGGACGACTCCGAGGTGGCCGCCTTCTACGCGCTCTCGATTCTGAGCGCAGTGGCAGCCACGGGGGACCGGGGCATGCGCCTGAAGGTCAGAGCCGGCACGATCGCGCTCGGCCTCTTTGCCGACAACCCGAACCATCCAGGAGCGCCGCACTACGCGATCCACTCCTTCGACGACCCGGATCACGCACCGCTCGCTTTGCAGTCCGCTTACCGCTTCTCGGAGATCGCGTCCGCCGTCGCGCACGCGATACACATGCCCACGCACATCTTCATTCAGCATGGCATGTGGGACCGAGTCTCCGGCAACAACCAAGTCGCCTACGACGCGGCGCGTGCGCTGTGGCAGCCCGGCAACAGCTTGGGCGACGCGATTCACCCCCTCGACTGGGGCCAGTACGGCGACCTCCAGCTCGGGGACTACGCGAAGGCGCGCCTTTGGATCGAGCGCATCGAAGCAATGTCGAGCGAGGGGGGCTTCCTCGAGGGCGGCGCGCGCGGCCAGGCAGGCACGGCACGAGCCATGAACACCGTCTCGCTGCTCAAGGCTCGATACATCGTGGAAACCGAGGACTGGAAGGTCGTCCCAATCACGGACGAGTTGTCCGCGAACGAGCTTTTGGCGACAGCGCTCAGCGCCGCGCGCCTTGGCGATCAAGCGACGCTCCGGCAGGCCGAGGCGGCCTTGGGTAGTGCCCGCGGAGGTCGGACCGAGATCATGCAGAAGATGGCGGGCGCGCTTCTCCACGCCGGCATGGGACACGCGAGCGTGGCTACGGGTCTCATGGATGAGGCCGAGGCCGCCATTTTGGAGATGGCGCCGCCGCGCGGTTCGGCTTCACCCATCAAGCCCGTGTTCGAGCTGTACGGCGAGATCCTGCTCGGCCTCGATCAGCCTGCTGACGCTGCCGAGAAATTCGAGACCGCTCTGGTGCGCATGCCGAACAGGCCGCGCTCGTTGTTAGGGCTGGCGCGGGCGTATGCCAAGTCCGGGAACGACGAGGGCGCCGCAGAAGCCTACAAGCAGCTCACCGAGGTGTGGGCCGGCCGCACGTCGTTCGACGGCTATCAGGAGGCCATGCGCTTCCTGCAGGGGCAAGGTTAGCTGACGACGTAGTTTAGCCAGCACCGTCAGGTATGCGGCCCGGTGTCCTTACGGATGCCGGGCCGTAGCCGCGAGCTAGTCCTCCAGACCGAGCGCCCATCGGATGCCGCCCACCACATGCGCGCGGAACACCGGATCGTTGCTCCAGATATCGTCGCGGTGGCCGAGTGACGTGTAGAACGAGCGCCCCTCGCCGAAGTCCTGCACCCAGGACTGCGGGTAGTCACCTCCCAGCTCGACTTCTGCGAATCCCTCCATGTCCGACTCACGCGTGTCGATGCTCAACAGAACGTGCACGCGGTCCCGCGAGAGGCCTACCGGAATCCGGTTGCCAAACAGGACGTCGACGTTCTCGTCGGGACGGTCCGCGCTCCACGCGGATGTGCCATAGTGATAGAACTCGTCTACGATGGGCCAGCTCGAGCCTAACATTTTCGTCGCCGGATGCTCCTGGTCTTCGACCTTCAGAACAACGAGTTGACCCGGAGCGACCGTCCGCCTGAAGTAGCCACCGAGCATCTCCCCGAAGGCGGGATAGTCGTACAGCGTGAGTGCCGCACAGTGGACGGCGATGAAGCCACCTCCTTGGCGCACGAAGTCCACGAGCGCGCGCTTCTGTTCGTCGCGCATTGGGAGGTTGCCGTTAGTCATCATCATCACGCCGTCGAACTGGGCCAGATATTCCGCCGTGATGATCGAGAGGTCGAGCTCCTCCTGCTCCTGCAGATAGCCCTGCACGGAGGTGACCTCGTAGCCCGCTTCCTCTCCCCATGAGGCGACCGCCATCTCCGCCGGCCCGAGGCTCGTGTGTTTGTAGAGCCCCGCGTGAGTGAGGAAGAGCAGCTTCTTGGGGGCCTGGGGCCCGGGGGTGTTTGCCGCGACGACGCCGCCAAGGCAAATGGCGATCAAGCCGACCTTCGATGCAGCACTCATGAAGTCCCCCCTCCGTTCAGCTGAGCCGCCTGCCAGGACGACGCGGCCCGATTCGTGACCCCAAGATGCGGAGCTTGGCTCCCGAAGCGCCAGCGCTCGGGCCGGATCGACGCCTAAGCGTGTTCGCGCGACCCGAGGGGTAGCGCGTATGATCTCTCAGACGGTCGGTCGAGCTGCCCGAAGGAGGAGCCATGAGACCTCGCGGAGTTTGGTGGGCAGGTGGCGTGGCGGCGTGCGTATTGAGTACAGGACTGTTCGCCTGCGCCGCCGGTACCGAAGACAGTGCAGCCACTGACGACGCTGTCGCGAGCGACGACGGTGTCGTGACCGAAATCCAGAGCTACCCGGCGATGGCGACCGTGGAGGATTTCGAGCGCGCGATGGACGAACTGTCCAATTGGGGGCGCTGGGGTGCCGAGGACGAACTGGGCGCATCCAACCTCATCACACCGGAGAAGCGGATCGCGGCAGCCGCGCTCGTGACCGAAGGGATCAGTGTGTCGCTGGCCCACGATGTCGCGCAGGAAAGGGCCCTCGACGCGGGCACGATCTTGAATCGCGAGGTGCTGCGCGTCAGCGCGAGCGGAGCTTCAGATCAGTATCAATACACTGGCAGCTACCACGGCGTCATCCACAGCCATCTCGATGCCGTGGCTTGCCACATCATGTACGAGGGCAAGGGATACAACGGCGTGGCGATGGAGGAGATCGAGGCCGCGGATGGCTGCCCGAGGGGCAGTATCAACGCGCTCAAGGACGGTATCGTCACGCGAGGCATCCTGTTCGACGCGACGCTGCTCCCGGGTTTCGGCACGGCTGAGGGCTGGGTCGAACCCGGCAGGGCGATCCGAGCCGCGGACCTCGTGGCCCTGGAGAAGATCCAGGGCGTGAGGGTCGAGCCTGGCGACGTGATCCTTCTGCACACCGGCCGTTGGATACGGCGCGACGCACTGGGGCCGTGGCCGACATCCGAGGGTGTGGCGGGCTACCACTCCGACGTCGCCTACTTCATGAAAGAGCGCGGCGTTTCGTTCATCGGCCACGACATGTGGAATGATGTCTACCCCCACGAGTTCTCGGATGACGAGCGCCTGCCGCTGCACCTGCTATCGCTGGTGTCGCTGGGCGTGGGCATCTTCGACAATCTCGATTTCGGGCGGGTCGCCGAGCTGGCCAAGCGCTTGAACAAATACGAGTTCTTATTCACGGCGGCTCCCCTGAGAATCGAGATGGGCATGGGTTCGCCGCTGAATCCGATTGCGACGTTTTAGAGTCAGATACGATCCAAATTCCGAGGGTACAGTCATGAAACGAGCAATTCTCTTCGCTTTGGTGTGCAGCTTCGCGCTCGGCGTGACCGCGCCCGACGTGCAGGCGCGTCAGTCCAGGATATTCAACACCGTAAAAGCGAAGCTCGCGGCGGGTGAGCGCGTGGTTGGCGGAACGGTTTCGACGGCCGACCCCGACATCTACTGCGCGATGGCGAACTCGGGCTTCGACTTCATGTGGATCGAAATGCAGCACAGCCCGCTGACCTATACCGACGTCGCGCGCATGATCTGGGCGTGCAGGGGCGCGCCTGCCATCCCCTTCATCCGCGTGCCCAACGCGACCGAGGGTGACATTCAGAAGGCGACCGACATCGGAGCCCTGGGTATCATCGTGCCCATGGTCGACGACGCCGACAAGATTCGAAACGCGGTCACGTTCGCCAAATTCCCGCCCATGGGGAAGCGCAGCCAGGGTGGAGGCCAGTATCGGGCGCTTTGGGGCAACGACTACCGGCGCACCGCCAACGACAACATCATGATCATCGCGATGATCGAGTCTCCGGCCGGAG
>Ga0208879_1000295_pt1 | contig 53284 bp, 42 predicted proteins | sample Knorr_S15_td_Bot_FD_185605 | JGI IMG/M metagenome (GOLD analysis project Ga0208879, IMG submission 185605) | Marine microbial communities from Southern Atlantic Ocean transect - Knorr_S15_td_Bottom_ad_5009_LV_A (SPAdes) (version 2) | ecosystem: Environmental > Aquatic > Marine > Oceanic | place... | reverse complement strand
GATCCGGATTCGACGACGACCATCGGAGGGTAGGAACCGGTTGCGAGAGTCATTGAGCCGAGCAGCAGAACGACGAGGCCGATGGCGAGGATCGCCTCGCGTTTCAGCACTTGAATGTCCAACAAGCGAATGTCCAACAAGCTCACTCCTCCTCAGTTAATGAGATGGTGACTTCTGCGCTCGGCGTGGTCAGATAGAGAAGGGTCAGTGAGACAGCGGCGAGAAGCATGCCCACGCCGTCGAAGTGGGGCGCAGTGGCGTGAATCGAATCCTCACCGGCAAGCCACAATGTCAGGTCGACGGTGTACTCGCGCGCGCCGCCACCTTTGGAAGCGAGCCCCGAGAACATGTTCCACAGCAGCAGAATAGACGCTCCAGCGCTGGCGAGAAGAACGCCGCGATGGCCAGCCGGCTCGCGCAAGGCTCGCGCGCCCGGAAGGAATCCAGCCAAGCGCGAATCGGCAGTATTCCACCAATTCGAGACGAATCCAGCGCCCGCATCAGACATCACACGAGCAGCACGGCCATCATCGGTCCAATCAGCCGAATCACTCACCGGACCGGCGGAAATACCCCTAGAAGAGAACACAGGTGCGACGCCTCGGAAGCGACTTCCAGCCTTGATTCCCAACTCTTGATACAAACCGAGAAGTCGTGCCTGATACACCGGCCCGAGCATCTCAGCAGCGTCCTCAGCCTCGCCTCGACGGCGCAGCACCTCGGACCGGGAATCCAGCAGCAGAACATCCTCAATGACGGTGCGCTGGCCGAGGTAGACGAAGAATTCGGGAAGGATGTAGAAAGCGAAAAGACCACCGAAGATGAGGCAGCCCCAAGAGAACGGAACAAGATTCTCCTTGCTCGGATCGGTCGAACCACCGAGGATGAAAAGGAAGACGAAGCCCCACAGAGTCGCAGCCACGGAGAGAATCGAAACACTCGTGACAATCTGAAAGTGACTATCCGATCTGCTCGCCCACCATCGCTTGAACGGGCCCAACTTCACATGCCTTGCTCGCGCCATCTCTCAACTTCGCGTCGCGCTCCTGAGATATGTTCCTTATCGCGCGACGTTCCAATGATTTGAAGCGAGAATCGTCTGCTCAAGTGGCGATGAAGCAGGCTTCGCTGGCGATTCTCGTCGCTCTCGGCCTGATCGCTTCAGGTTGCTTAGCCGAGCCCGAAAAACCGCTGGACCCCGAGGCCGACGCAGATGGAGACGGTCTGCCGAACGGCTGGGAGATCGAGCGCGGCCTCGACCCTTTGAACGGATCCGATGGGATCGTTTGCCAAGGCGAAGCGAGGTTCTGTCTGCGAGCTTACGACAACCACACTTTCCCCGAGACGCACAACTCGTTTTCGACCGTCGAGGATGAGGTTTGGATGGCGCTGAATCATTACACAGCCCTCGAGGCGCAGTGGGAAGGAGGGATTCGCGCCTACATGATCGACATTCACCATCTGACGAAGGAAGACACCGAACAAAAGGATGTCCGATTCTGCCACGGGGACCCCGACTCCACCCTCTTCCACCCCTGCATCTACTCCGAGGTCGATGCCTTTGCTTGGCTTGGGCAACTCAATTCTCTGATGAATAACAGCAGTGGGGACGTCGTTACGATTCTGATTGAGAATTACGTCCCCGCCGAGCATGTCGAGTATCTTTTCGAGTCGGCCGGCATGATCGACAAGGCCTATGTCCACAAAGTCGGCGAGGCTTGGCCGACGCTGGGAGATCTGGTTCTTAGCGGCAAGAATCTCGTCGTCTTCTGGGATTATTCAGACGACGAGCGATACCCTTGGCTGCACCACGCTTGGACGCACTCGTGGGACACGCCCTACGGCGAGGATGAGGAGGAAGAGATGTCTTGCACGGTTGGTCGTGGGAGTGGTGAGACGGAGGCTTGGCATCTGAACAATTGGCTCAATAGCATCTTCGGATTCGGGGACCCGACGCGCTCCGAGGCGGTCAATGATTACGATAAATTGCTTGCGCGGGCGATCGAATGTTGGCAGATTTTCGATGATCGCCCGACCTTCATCGCGGTCGATTTCTGGGAGGACGGCGAGGTTGTCAACGTCACGATGACACTGAATGAGATGGAACATTGGTCGGATGATGTGCCGCCGCATCCCTGAGCATCCAGTGGGCAAAATATCGGGACAAACGCTGAGTCGGACTGCTACTGAGTTCGGGTGCGACCCATTGGTTCATTGCACAACGACTGCGGCGGCCGAATTGAATGGCTGATGCTGCGCTCGATTGTCTGCACGAAGAGGTGCGGGCGCTGGTCGAAGATCGCGGCTGGGAATTGACTCCGATTCAGAAGGCGTCGGCGGTCGAATTGGTGGCTGGTGCCGACCGCATTCTGGTGGCTCCAACCGGTAGCGGAAAAACCGAGGCGGCGGTGCTGCCGCTCGCCTCGAGGGCGCTCGCAGAGGGCTGGACGGGTCTCTCGATTCTTTACATCACCCCGCTGCGAGCGCTCAACCGAGATATCGACAGAAGGCTCAAGACTCTGCTAGAACCTCTGGGTATGAGTGTTGGACTGCGCCACGGTGACACGACACAGAAGGAGCGCACGAGGCAGTCGAAGAATCCTCCAAATCTGCTCGTTACCACGCCCGAGACAACCCAGATCATGCTCCTTGGCAGTCGATTGCGCCAACATCTGGCCGGCGTTCGGGCGGTGGTGCTCGACGAGGTTCACGATCTGGCAGCATCCGAGAGAGGATCACAACTCCTCGTCGGGCTGGAACGAATCTCTGCGCTGGAAGGCGCTGGCGAGCCATTCCAGCGAATCGGACTCTCCGCGACAGTCGGAAATCCCGAAGAGGTGGCGAAGTGGGTTTCTGGCCAGGCCAAACCGATTCATGGCCCGGCTCCACGTACTACGAAAGTGACGGTGCATCGCGAAACCCCTACGCCCGAAGATGACCTTCTGGCAGGTGAATGGGGGATTTCGCCAAAGTCGATCGCTGCTTTTCGGCACCTCGCGAAAACACTCATCGAAGACCCGCCTTCGCTGGTCTTCGTCAACTCCCGCTCGACGGCAGAAAGCGTGGCACAACGCCTCGCAACGATAGTGCCGGAGATCAATGTCGGGGTCCATCACGGCAGCCTCGCAGCCCAGACCAGAACCCAGATGGAAGATGCGCTGCGAGCGGGAGAGATCCACGGACTAATCTGCACCTCGAGCCTCGAGCTCGGCATCGATATCGGAGCCATCAGGCGAGTTCACCAACTCAACAGCCCACGCGCGGTCGATCGCCTCCTTCAGCGCGTCGGCCGCGCGGAGCACCACCTGGGCGGAACTGGCAGAGGCGATATCCTAGCTTGGGAGATTGATGACATAGCCGAATCAGCAGTCATCGCCCGCCGCGCGATGGCGGGCGAGATCGAAGGCGTCGAATGGCGGTACGACCCAGCGATAGTTGCGGCCAATCAATTCCTGCAGATGGCCATCGAGCGTGGATTCATGCCGATGAGCGAAGCGACAGAAATTCTCCAAGGCGCCTCAATATTCCTCGAATGGGCAGACGAGGACACCCTCGCTGTGCTACGAGTCCTCGACGATCGCTGGCTGCTTCGCCTGATTGACGAGCCAGCGAAATCCGACCCGACAATCTGGCATCCGAGGCTGTGGGAGAGTCTGGCGCGAGAGGCGAATGCAAGGGCCATAAGAGGTGGGAGCGCGAAGGAAGCAGTGCCACCCGAGCGACCATCTTGGGAGATCGACCATTCCGAAGAAGACAAGAAGAAATGGCTCCGAGCAATGCTGCCAGAACTCCCCAAACACCTCCAGAACGGCTGGTTCTCACCCGCCGGAAGACTGGGCCGAACCCGCACGGACCACATCTCGATGATTCCCGATGAGATATCGTATCACGTACGCGACGCGGTCACGAGGCAATCCTTGGGCAGCGTCGATGAAGCCTTCGTCCTCTCGCTGAACCATCTGGGCGAGGACGGGGCTGGCCGGCCACGCCGCTTCGTGATGGCTGGCCGGACATGGATGATCGTTGATGCAGACCCGGAGAAATCCGAATTGCTGGTGGCTCCGGTCAAGGACACCGGCGAGGCTCCGATGTGGGCTGGCGAATTGCCGCCGGTGCCTATCGAAGTCGCGCTTGAAGTCGGACGACTGCGCCGCAGTGCGGCGACTGCAGTCGGCGCGATGGAAGCAGAATCGAGAGATATCGATTTCAACGATTATCCACTTTCAAACGAGGCGCGAGCTGACCTCTTGGAGGCGGTTGTAGAGCACCTCGATGCCACAGAATATCTTCCCACAGACCGCGTGCTGACGGTTGAGACTCGAGAGAAAGCGGTGGTTCTCAACACCTGTCGCGGCAGTAGAGTCAATGAGACCTTGGCGCATTTCATTCAGGCGATGGGCTCGATGCGTGAGGGCAAATTGGGGACGACGTTGGTCGACCCTTACCGAATCGCTTACCAAGTTCCTGGAACGACGGCTGCGCACGTTATCGAATGGATGACCGAGACCTCCCCCGAAGCTCTTGAGACGATACTTAGAATGACGATTCCAAACGGTCGTGCGCTACGCTGGCGGCTGGTTCAAGTAGCGCGCAAGATGGGTGTTCTGCAGAAAAAAGTCGACCCACGCAGAGTCAATCTGCAGGGTCTGATGACGCGCTACCGCGGCACGCCAGTGGTCGAGGAAGCGCTGTCAAAACTGTTTCACGAAAGGATGGATATCGAAGCGACGATGGATTTGATTCGCGAAATCCAGAACGGGGATGTGGAGATTGTTCACACGGCGACAGGCCCACTCGGGATGTCGCCGAAGGGCGAGCGCGACATGCTGTTGCCCGCATGGTCGGACGCACAACTCAGAGAGCGGCTGGAGACGCGCTTATTGGCCGAGCGCTGCGTTCTGATCTGCCTCAATTGCCAAGACAAGACGCGCAAGCGCGTGGGCAAAATGGAAGACCGCATCGAGCCGTGCCCGAGGTGCAATGGCACGATGCGAGCCTGTGCACCGGAGAGAATGGAGGCGATGCTGGCCGGCTGGGTGACGAGCCGCGACCCGAAGGACCGAGGGCGCATGAACAAGAATGCAGAGTTGATTCGCACCCATGGTCACGACGCCGTCTTGGCGATGATGGCACGCGGCGTCGCCGAAGGCACAGCGACGCGACTGTTACGCGGACACACGCGCGGAAACCGCATTGCGCTGCTCCGCGCGATCCACAATGCCGAACTCCAATACGCCCGCACAAGGCGATATTGGTCATAAGAAATCAATATGGACACTCGGCTCGTCGTGTGAGATGTGCTAGTGGGGTTAACGGGTCGGAATGCTTCAGGCAAGACGACGATCGTAGAATGGTTCGCAGCCAAGGGATTGCGGTCCGCATCCTGTTCCGACTCTATTCGCTCTTGGCTGGCCGAGCAGGATATCGCCGAATCGCGCGATTCACTGATCGAAGGCGGGCGCGAATTACGCCGCCGAGGCGGTTCAGGAATCCTCGCTGAGATGCTCCTTGAGATGCTCGACAGCGACAGCGCCGTCATCGATTCCATCCGAACGCCCGGAGAGGTGGAGGCATTACGAGCCCGCGACGATTTCGTCCTCATCGAAGTCAGAGCAGGCATCGAGGCGCGTTGGGCCAGAGCGCAAGACAGGGCGCGAACGGGAGACCCTCTCGACAAAGCGACTTTCATCGCTCAAGAAGAGTCCGAGGTGAGGGCGAAAGACGAGGCCGGCCAAGCCCTTGATGCGACCGCAGCCTTGGCCGATATGATGCTCATCAACGACGGAAATATCGACGGACTGCACGCCGACCTCGAAGACCTCTGGAACATTCTTTCCGAAAACTGAACCACAGAGACACGGAGAACACAGGGTTCTAACTCGGAATTATTCACAACAATAGTCGCTCTGAACTAGAGCCACTCTCTGTGACTTTGTGTCCTCTGTGGTTTCAACAGCCTCAGGCGGCTCGTGGTTCTAGGCTGAGCGAACGGCGAGACCGGCTTCATTCATCATCGAGGTCGCAATCTCGAAATCATCGCCCCAGCGCTCAGGAATCTCAGATTCGGCCGGATAGACGACCTCGTCGACCCCGGCCTGAATCAACGAGCGTGCGCACCGCGAACAAGGCGGCCAAGTCACGTAAGCGGTGCAGCCCTTGAGCGAGATGCCGATGCGAGCCGCGTGCATGATGGCATTCTCCTCGGCATGACAAATCAGAGGATATTTCAGTTCACGATTCTCAAGCCGCGCAATCGAATCCTCGATTCCGCGCGGGAATCCGTTGAAACCTGTCGAGCGAATCTCACGATCGGGGCCCACAACGACACATCCGACCTGAGTCGAAGGGTCCTTCGACCAGCCCGCAATATGCGAAGCCAAAGCCAGAAAACGCTTGTCCCACTTCTCACTCACGATACCACCTCAGGGTTGACCGCCCGGAGGGTCGTTATCTCGGTTCGCCTCCACTCGCTTCGGGTCGTAGCCTTCCCAGACGCTTGGATTAGAGTAACAATCGGGATCGTCTTCGTCAGCCTGTCCGCCCTTGTCATTATCGATTCCATCCCCGCAGTTGCCCTCCCCAAGCAGACCATCTTTGAGCAGTGCACTTGGACCGCCATTGGCAATGACGGCGACCATCAGTCCTGCGAGGACCAGAATGAGGATGATGAGGATGACTTTCGAACTCGTGTCTTTCGACTCGACAACGACCTTCACTTCGACCTTATCCTCGGCTTTGCTCGACATGCGCAATCACTCCAGAGGGGTCATCCTTTTTGATTCTCAATGAATGCTCAACTCTTCCCAGAGGTCGAGTCCATCATGCTGAGCATGGTAAGAGAGAATGTCGCCGATGAGGTAGATGCTGCCCATCACAACCACATTGATTCCACCCTGATTCGCCATCGTAACGCCTAGATTCAGAGCTCTAATCGGGTCGTTTTCGATGAGCGGTGGGTCGAGCCTGTTTCCGCAGATGATTCGGGCGAGGTCTTCGGCTTCGACGGCGGGCAAGCGGCCCGACGTCGGCTGGGTGACTACGATGTGCCGGAAGATGTTCAAGTGCCAGAGTTCTGATGTAACCGAGGCTGTTGCTTGTTCGAGGTCGTGCTTGGCCGACATTCCTATCACGAAGACGCACGGCTCTTGGATTCGGTCGAGTTCGGCTTGGAAACCCTCGTCATTGTGGGCGGCGCTGAAGGTGACTCGTGAGGCGAAGCCGCTCGGTTTCCAGTTTGGTGAGCGGCCTGGCCATGTGCAAGGCGCGTTTGTTTCAGACCAACCCATGGCGAGTGAAATCATTCCAGCGAGTTCGGCCCAGATCTCCCAAGGCGAGTGGCCGGGCATCTTCTCGTGCAGGTAGAGGTCATCACCTGCGACTTCTGCGAAGACCGCTGTGACCGCACCGTCGTTGGACTCGAGGGCGATGAGGGGGACTCCTGGACGGTGGATTCCGACTTTCTCACGGGCTATTTCAGGTAAGGTGTCACCAAGAATCTCTGCGTGATCCTTGGATATTGTGGTAATCACACACAAGTCGGCATCGACGAGGCGAGTTGCATCGCCTCGCCCGCCTAAACCCGTCTCGATGATGGCTCGCTCGATTCCGATCTCAGCGAAGTGAAGCATCGCTGCGATGAAGGTCACTTCGTAGAATGTCGGCTTGAGCACCTCGCCTTCTGACGCCGCCTCATGCACTGCCTCGACGTGACGGTCGAAATCGGCCGACGAGATAGGCCGACCGTCGATGCGAATACGCTCCTCGACCATGACCAGGTGCGGAGTCGTGAACAAGCCGACAGAGAACCCGCTCGCTGTCGCATTGGCAGACAACTGCGCGCACAGCGAGCCTTTTCCATTGGTCCCAGCAACGTGAATCGAAGGAAATTCGAGTTGTGGATTGCCGAGGCGCTCAAGCAGAGCCTGAGCGCGCTCGAGGCCCAGTTTCATCCCTGCGAATCGCAGGTCTTCAAGCCATTCTCGTATCGTCATCTCAACACCTGAGCCGGCCGCGTCAGCAGTGCGGGAACGGGTCAAGGTGATATGGCCCTTGAAGTTCGTGGCGTCTGTGTCCGACGAGAATGAAAGTGTCGTCGAGCTGATGCTCGAACAATGGCAATCGATGACCGGCATGGCTGCGATGTTCATCGGTACCATCGCAATCGGTCTCTTCATCCAACCTCTCTACGATGTGCCTGAAGCCCGTGCATTCGGTGAGGAAGGGACTACGAAGAGCGGCTTAATCCTCTTCGAACTGGTCCTGATCGGCATCTTCACATTCCTCATAATCTGGCTCGCGCGCAAGGGACTCGGTTCGCTGATCAAGTTCTTCGTGATGCTCGCATTATGGTTCAGCCTGTTCTACGCCGTTCAGCCATTCACATTGTTGATTCTGTGGCTTGCTGGGCTTGAGAGTCCGAATTCGGTGGGGCTCAGTACGCTGATCATCTCAATCGGTGCAATGTTCGTTCTGTGGAAGTATCCTGAATGGTGGGTGGTCAATTCTGTCGGTATCATGGTCGGTGCAGGAGTCATCGTGATGATTGGAATATCCTTCGTCCCAACCCTGGTGATCATGTTCATGATACTCGCCGCCGTCTACGACTACTGGGCTGTTCACAAGAGCAAGCATATGCTCGAGCTGGCGGACACGATGATCGGTCTCAAGCTGCCCGTCCTGCTCGTCTCTCCGAAAGAGAAGGGTTACTCCTTCTTGCAGCAAGAAGGTGATATCATGCGAGAGGCTGCAGGGATGCCACCACCTCCTGCTGGCGTGATGGATGCCGAACTCCCGAGTGGGAAGAAGAAGGGGCGCGATGCTCTGTTCATGGGACTCGGCGATGTCATCTTCCCAGGCATGCTGGTCATCTCCGCAGTCTCCTTCCTACCGGAGTGGGGACCCGAGGTCTGGAGCGTCTTCGGACACTTCCATCTCGCACAGCTGGTCGTCGCCGTAGGCACTCTCATCGGTGGTCTGGCTGGTTATGTGGTGCTGATGGGATTCGTCGCTCAAGGCAAACCACAACCGGGCTTGCCGCTGCTCAATGGCGGGGCAATTCTGGGTTACTTGATCAGTGGAATCTATGCCTTCGGCTTCTCCGAACTATTCCAGAGTATCACATTCCTATGACGGAATTCTCCCGATTCATTGAAGGACGACTGTCGAGCCCTGAGGGCTGATTGAGATGCTGGACATCGCCATGTTTCGTGAACACGCGGACATCATCCGTGCGGACCATGACAAGCGCGATCTGCCGCACGACAACATCGATGCGGTGATTCGCCTCGATGAGGAATGGCGTCAGGCGCGCTATGATTCCGACCAATTGCGCAAGGTGCGCAACGAAGCTGCGCGCGGGATTGCAGGGGCCAAGAAATCGGGTGACACGGCGGCGGCTGATGCGATTATGGCCGAAGTCAAGACCATCGGCGCGCAGATCGATGCTCTGACCGAGAGGGCCGATGCCTGTTTGGCCGAACGCGACGCTCTGCGGATGCGCGTACCGAACATTCTGCACGAGTCGGTCCCAGTAGGCGAAGATGACCAGAAGAACACCCTGCACAGCCTGCACGGGGAGAAGGTCGAACTCGACTTTGAACCGCGAACTCACAACGACTTGGTCGAGGCAAATGGCTGGGTCGACCTCGGCCGAGGCGCCAAGGTCGCAGGCTCGCGCTTCTACTTCCTCATGGGCGACCTCGCGCGCCTCGAAATGGCCCTCCAGCAATACACTGCGAACTTCCTCGTCGAGCGTGGTTACACGCTCGTCCAACCGCCACTGATGATGAATCGAGAGGCCTACGAGGGCGTCACTGATCTGGCCGACTTCGAGACCGTCATGTACGGCGTCGAGCCCGACAAATTCTACCTCATCGCGACCAGTGAGCACCCCCTGACAGCGATGAGGATGGACGAAATAATCGAGCCGGCAGAACTGCCGGTGAAACAAGTTGGAATCTCGCAATGTTTCCGCAGGGAGGTGGGCGCGCATGGCCTGTCCGACAGAGGAATCTGGCGGGTTCACCAGTTCACGAAGATTGAGCAGATCATCATTTGCAAGCCTGAAGATTCTTGGCAGCACCATGAAGAATTGTTCGAAAACGCACTCGAACTCTGGGACAGTCTTGGCCTGCATTACCGGGTCGTCAACATCTGCACCGGCGATATGGGGAGTATCGCTGCGAAGAAATATGATTTGGAGGCGTGGTTGCCTGGAGTTGGCGAATACAAAGAGGTCGTCTCCTGCTCTAATTGCACCGATTATCAAGCGAATCGGCTGCGAATGAGGTATCGAACTACTGATGGAAATGCGGCTGTTCACACGCTGAATTCGACCGCTGTTGCAACCAGCCGGGCGCTCGTCGCGATTATCGAGCAGAACCAGCTCGAAGATGGTCGAGTGAGAGTTCCTGAGGTTTTGCAGGCTTACATGAGTGGGCAGGAAGTTCTCCAATCTCTCTGAAATCATCTCCTGCCTTTGTGACAGGTGAGGGGTGGTTCATACGACATACCTTCACAAAGAGACGTCGATTTCGACCACATGGTGGTCGCTGTGTCTGTAGCCTACTTCTCTGATGGGAGGAGATTCTGATGGGCAAAAGAGCAACTCGGGCTACGCCGCTAAAAACTGCGGAGAGGCTAAAGGTCGGCAAGCCCAAACAGGTCGCTGCCGGAATAACTGGGGTTTCCAAGTCGTTCTCCATCGGATTGAGCGAGGCTGGTCTGGGCCGAACCTGGGGTGCGATGCGGACTGTCAACAAGTTCGATGGATTCGATTGCCCCGGTTGCGCTTGGCCCGACCCCGATGGTCATCGGAGTGGCTTCGAATTCTGCGAGAATGGCGCCAAGGCATTCGCTACCGAGGCGACGAAGAAGCGAGTCACAGCGGACTTTTTTGCAGAACATTCTGTGACCTCACTCTCACAACAACCGGATATGTGGCTCGACAAACAGGGTCGACTGACAGAGCCTATGGTTCTTCGAGATGGCTCTGAGCACTACGAGTCCATCTCTTGGCAGGATGCTTTTCGGATGATCGCTGATTCTGTCAATAACCTCGATTCCGCGCACGAGGCTGTGCTCTACACGAGCGGTCGAACCTCCAACGAGGCTGCATTTCTTTGGGGCACTCTCGCTCGCCAAATCGGCACCAACAATCTTCCAGACTGCTCCAACATGTGCCACGAATCAAGCGGTTACGGACTCACCCCCGTCATTGGTATCGGTAAAGGGACTGTACGCCTTTCTTGCTTCGATGAGGCTGACCTGATTCTGGTCATCGGCCAGAACCCTGGCACGAATCATCCACGCATGCTGACTGCCCTTGCCAGTTGCCGGCGCAATGGTGGCTCTGTCGTCAGCATCAACCCGCTCGAAGAGACCGGAATGCGCCGCTTCAAACATCCTCAAGAGATTCTGAGCATGATCGGCTCGGGCACGAAGATTGCCGACGACCATTTTCCTGTGAGGATCAATGGCGATGCTGCGCTGTTGAAAGGAGTCATGAAAGTCGTTCTCGAATCTGGCAAAATCAACCGAGAATTCATCGATGAGCACACGATTGGCTTCGAGGCATTCAGAACGGCGATAGAAGCGTCCGACTGGGACGAAATCATCGCTGGTTCTGGAATTGGCCGAGAGCGGATCGAGAAATTGGGCAAGGCGGTCGCTGAATCGAAGAAACTCATCATCTGTTGGGCCATGGGATTGACCCAACACAAGAACTCCGTCTCGGTGATCCAGGAGATTGCGAATCTGCTGCTCATGGGAGGTCATTTCGGGCGGCCCGGCGCAGGTGCTTGTCCCGTCAGAGGTCATTCAAATGTGCAGGGTGACAGGACGGTTGGCATCCAACACAACCCGAGTGAAGGCTTCATTTCGCGACTCGGCCAAGCGACCGGAATCGATAGCCCACGAGAGGGTGGTTACGACTCGGTCGAAGCGGTTCGCGCAATGCTCGGAGGCAAAGTTCGGTTGTTCATGGGAATGGGTGGAAATCTCGTCTCAGCGATGTCAGACACAGAACAGGTCGCGATAGGAATGCGCAATGTCGACCTGAGCGTTCAGGTCTCAACCAAAATGAATCGCTCGCATCTCGTCACTGGCAGAGAGGCTCTCATCCTGCCCTGCCTTGGAAGAACGGAGGTGGACCGACAAGCCTCAGGTGAGCAATTCGTCACGGTCGAAAACAGCATGGGAATCGTCCACATGAGCAGAGGTTCGCTCACGCCGGCGAGCGAGCAATTGTTCGCCGAGCCAGCTATCGTCGCTGGCATCGGCACCGCCTGCTTCGGCTCCGAGCCGTTCGACTGGGCCGAGATGGCGAAAAACTACGATTCGATTCGAGAGGTCATCGAGCAGGTGATTCCAGAGTTTGATGATTATAATTCACGCGTTCGCGAAGATGGAGGCTTCTATCTGCCCAACGGACCGCACGATGGACCGACTTGGAACACACCCTCTGGCAAGGCGCAGTTCACCGTTCACGAGTTGCCAAACGCCGTCGCGAAAGAGGGCCAGTTCACCATGATGACAGTTCGCAGCCACGACCAATACAACACGACGATCTACGGCATGGACGACCGCTACAGGGGCATTTATGGCGCTCGCAGAGTTGTGATGATGAACCCCCTCGATATGGCCGAACTAGGCATTGAGGCCGGTGACGAAGTGGACTTGACCAGTCATTTCGAAGAGCGACAGATTCACGCCGCGGCTTGGAAGGTGGTGTCCTATGAAATCCCGAGAGGGAATCTCTGCACATACTTCCCAGAAGCCAATGTGCTGGTGCCATTGGACAGCGTTGCAGATGGCAGCAATACTCCGACTTCGAAGTCGATTGCGGTCACGGTCAGCATGCCTTGAACGACTCAGGCTGGATTCGTTTGTTTCTCTGATCTGACCCATCGCCTGACCATCAGGAAGATGATTACAATAGCGAAAATTCCGGCGAGGAGCGGTGCGAGCAATGCGACGATTGTGAGAGCGACACTGGCGATATTCTCAGCCGTTGCGACGATCGGGTTTGCAGTTCCCAAGGTCAGGGTCGTCGACAATCCACGTGTTGCTACGGTGGCTGTTTGAATCACCCCAGCAACGCCACCGCCGGCGATTATCGCAATAGTCCACTGAACAATCGGATCACTCCCCGTCAGCACGATTGCGGTCATCGAAACTCCTGCAATGACGGCGGCGGGGCTGGCGATGGTATCGAGCAGATTGTCGACCCATGGAATGTAGAAGGCTGCGAACTCGACGACCGTCGCCACCCCGAGGAGAATGACAGCGATGTTCGTATCGAAGTACTCGAACGAGGTCCCCGCGAGGTCGAGTTCGATAAAATCAGCTCTGAAAGCCAATGATAGCAGGAATGGTGGCAGAAATACACGGAAACCCGAGGCTGCCGCAAGACTGATTCCCATCATCGCAGCGAGTATGATATCGGCTTCATTCATGGTTCTCGGAACACGCCGTCCGTCTTGAATCCAAGCCCGGCACGATTCGGCAGCAAGCGGTGGTCTGATAGTCTCGTGCAGCGACGCTACGATATGGATTCGGAGTTGATGCTGATTCCGATGTTCGGTATGGTCTGTCTGACGTTCGCCGTCGGTGTGACGATGAGGTTGCGTCGTGAAAAAGCGGTGAAGGAGGGATTAGATTGGCGGTATTACAAGACATTCGAGGGTGGTCCTCCACCTCGATTCTCGCTTCAAGCAGACCAGCATTTCAGCAATATGTTCGAGGTGCCGATGCTGTTCTACGCCGCCTGCATAACAGCGATGGTGCTCGATTCTGTCGACCAGATCAGCCTCGCCCTCGCATTACTCTATCTCATCGGACGTTTCGTCCACGCCCGAATCGCACTGACCCACAACCGATTGCAGATTCGCGCCCGCGTCTATGTTGCCAGCGGACTCATCCTCTTCGCCCTCTGGGCTTGGATCTTCACGGCCGCGCTACTGATCTGAACCTCTGTGCCTCTGTGTCCTTTGCGGTTTGGTTAATCACCGAGTTCGACCAAAGTCGCACCCATATCGACACGGTCTCCAGCGGCGAAATTCACAGCGAGCACTTCGCCTGCTTTCGGAGCCAGAATTCGATGCTCCATCTTCATCGCTTCCATCACCAGCAGCGTCTGACCCTCGCGAACTCGCTGACCTTCCTTGACTAATACTTCGAGAATCGTTCCGGGCATCAATGCGCTCAAACCACCCTCGTCAGCATCAGCACTTGCACTGCCGGGCTGGTGCCCATGGAGGACATGAATTCTGCCGTTCATGTGAATCCACCATGAGTCGCCCACGCGCGCGGCGTGGACGAAGCGGGCTGACCCGTCAACCTCGACAAGCAGTCGGCCAGCCTGTTCATCACGTCTGATGCTGATATTCGGGATGGGCTGTTCGTTGCCGTCACTTTGCAGGTCCGTGAGGGTTAGAGTACCATCGGTATCTCTCAATTTCACGCTGTATCGCGGGCTCGAATCTGCAATGCTCCACTCCATCTCATCACCTCAGGGAAACGACCTCGACAGGGTTCGGAAGGGGTCGCCGGCATGGCCGGTATGCTCGTCGAAAGTGCTTGTTTGGGCACCGCCTGTGGCGGCGCGGTCGAGCCCGAATCGACTTGCTGCGGCTGCGATTGCAACCAGAATGCTAGGGTCGGGCTCGGTTTGGCTGAAGTCGGAGGGGGAGGTTGAATCGAGGTAGTCGGTGGTTATGCCACCGCTGGTGAAAATGGGGTTGATGGCCATTTGTCGCAAGAAGCCGATGTTGGTGGTGACACCCAGTGCGATGAAGTCCGAAAGGGCATTGTGGAGGCGTCGCGCGGCGGCTTGTCGAGTCGGCGCGTGGACTACGAGTTTGGCTAACATCGGGTCGAACTCGACGGTGACATCATCGCCCTCTCTAACGCCTGTGTCAACCCTGATGCCCGGTCCTTGCGGGGCCCTCCAGATGGCGAGTTTGCCAATTGCTGGGAGGAAGCCTTTCGATGGATCTTCGGCGTAGATTCGGGCTTCCATGGCATGGCCTGTGATGCCGATGTCGGATTGGGTGAAGCCAAGAGGGAGTCCTGCGGCGACCTCGAATTGCTTCTGGACGATGTCGACGCCGGTGATCATCTCAGTGACTGGATGTTCGACTTGCAGTCGAGTATTCATCTCAAGGAAGTAGAACTCTCCGCGGCTCGAGAGGAGGAATTCAACCGTGCCAGCGCCCTCGTAATCGACTGCTTGAGCCGCTTGCACTGCAGCTTGACCCATTGCTTGGCGGAGGCTCGGGGTGACTGCTGGAGAGGGGGCTTCCTCGATGACTTTCTGGTGACGGCGCTGGAGTGAACAATCTCGCTCGTTGAGATGGACGCAAGCGCCGTATTTGTCGGCGATGAGTTGGATTTCGACGTGGCGAGCGCCTGTCAAGAGGCGCTCGACATAGACAGTGCCATCACCGAAAGCAGCGGCGGCTTCGCGCGCTGCCGCTTCGTATTCGGTGCGCAGCATCTTGGGTTCGTGGACGGCGCGCATTCCCTTGCCGCCGCCGCCCGCGCTGGCTTTGATGAGAAGTGGATAGCCGACACGGGCGGCTGCAGCCGCCAGAACCCCGAGATGGTCGGGATTCTCGTCAATTGCGATCTCTTCTCCAGGGATTACTGGGACTCCGGAATCTATCATGCAGCGGCGGGCCGATATCTTGTCTCCCATCGTCTCGATAGCGCCCGATGGTGGTCCAATCCAGAGCAAGCCCGCCGATTGCACGGCTTGTGCGAAATCGGCTCGCTCCGAGAGGAATCCGAATCCCGGGTGAATCGCCTGTGCGCCAGTCGAGCGCGCTGCCTCAATGATGGCATCAGCATTGAGATAGGTCTGAGCGAGAGTATCGCCGGGCAGATGAACGGCTTCATCAGCGGTCTCGACATGCAGGGAGCCGGCATCAGAATCAGAGTAGACTGCGATTCCACGAAGCCCAGATTCACGAGCGGCTTTGAGAACTCGAACCGCGATTTCACCGCGATTCGCAACCAATACAGAATCGAATGGTCGAGGCGCGCCGACCATCCATTCAGGAATCATGGTGCGGCCTCGCTTTGCATTCCGCCGACCTCATTCTGCATCCGGTGACCAATCTGGAGGTCGGCGCTCAAGGAAGGCCGAGAGCCCTTCTTGACCCTCTCTTGAACCGCGCATCTTACTCGTCTTATCCAATGTCCAGAGACGGAGTTCCTCATCGCTTGCCATCCAGCGATCGAAGGCAAGAGCCAATCGCTTGGACTCTGCAACGGCCATCGGGCCAGTCCGCAGCACCTCATCCGTGAGCCGAGTTATCGCATCATCAAAGCCTAGAGGCGAATCGACTAATTCGTTGATCCAGCCGATTCGCAAGCCCTCCTCAGCACTAACTCGGCTGGCCAGCGCCGACAGACGTCGGAATTGAGCGCTGCCAATCTTGCGATAGACATAGGGTCCGATCACAGCCGGCAGAATTCCGAGATTTCCCTCAGACAGAGCGATCCTCGTGCGAGGCTCACCAAGCACGTGGTCAACGCAGGCAACAAGGCCCGCTCCACCGCCCAGAGCCACTCCCTGAACGCAGCCGATGGTGAAGCATGGATGAGCCCAGAGGCTGTTGAAAAGTAGGTCCAAGCGCTCGGAATCCTCACGATTCTCCTCAGCGGAACGGGCACCAGCATCTCGCATCATATTGATGTCAGCACCAGCGCAGAAATGCTTGCCGTCTCCGCGCAGAATCAACACTCGGAGGAAGGCTGCGCCGTCCTCATCCTTGAGAACCTGAGTATTGCCGACTGAGCGAGCCCGAGTCCATTCGAGGACTTCGACCATCTCGGAAATCAACTGTGCATTCATCGCATTGAAGACCTCACTTCGCGTCAAAGTCAAGGTTGCGACTGAGCCTTCCAAATCCAGAACGCACAACCCACATTCAGGTCTTGCATCGCTCATTCTCGCCCTTCCCATTCCTCTCACCTCACATTCTGAAAACGCCGAAATTCGTCTCGGGGAAGGGCGCGTTCAAGCTCGCCGAGATGCACAATCCGAGCACATCTCGAGTATCGCGCGGATCGATCACACCATCGTCCCAGAGCCGCGCAGTCGAGTAATAAGGAGAGCCTTCCGTCTCATATTTCTCAAGAATCGGCCGCCGAAACTCTTCCCACTCGACAGTGGTCATCGGCGCCAGACCCTCGCGAGCCCGCTGATCCTGTTTGATTGTCGCCAGAACGTCGGCGGCCTGCGGTCCCCCCATCACAGAAATCCGCGCATTCGGCCACATGAACAAGAAGCGCGGGTCGTAAGCCCTGCCGCACATGCCGTAATTCCCAGCACCGTGCGAGCCACCGATTATCACAGTGAATTTAGGCACTGGAACACAAGAGACGGCCGTGACCAACTTCGCTCCATCCTTGGCGATTCCACCCGATTCAGCGTCACGGCCAACCATGAAGCCAGTGATGTTCTGTAAGAAAATGAGGGGAATTCCGCGCTGTCCGCAGAGTTCGACGAAGTGAGCCCCTTTGAGTGAGGATTCGGAAAAGAGAATGCCGTTATTGGCGACGATTCCGACCGGATATCCATGGATTCTAGCGAAGCCGCAAACCAGTGTGTTTCCGTAGCGCTGTTTGAACTCGTGGAAGCGCGAACCATCGACCAGTCGCCCGATCACCTCCCTCACATCGAAGGGCGTTCGATTGTCCAGAGGGATGATTCCCATCAGATCCTCGCCATCGTGCGCGGGCGGTTCGGCCGGTTTCGTGTCGAGGCGTTGCTTGGCTTCGATATTGAGATTCTCGACGACGTTTCGAACCATTCGCAACGCCTCGGCTTCCGTCTCAGCGAAATGGTCGGCCACACCCGATTTGCGGGTGTGGACGTCAGCACCTCCGAGGTCCTCAGCGCTGACTTCCTCCCCTGTCGCAGACTTGACCAGAGGTGGGCCGGCGAGGAAGATGGTGCCGTTGCCTTTGACGATTATTGACTCGTCAGACATCGCCGGAACGTATGCTCCTCCGGCTGTACAACTGCCCAGAACCGCTGCGACCTGGGGGATGCCTTTGCCCGACATGACCGCTTGATTGCGGAAGATTCTGCCGAAGTGATTGATGTCGGGGAAGACCTCATCCTGCATCGGCAGGAAGGCGCCGCCGCTGTCGACGAGGTAGATGCAGGGCAGATTGTTGGCGTCGGCGATGTTCTGGGCGCGGATGTGTTTCTTGACGGTCAGCGGATAGTAGGAGCCGCCTTTGACGGTCGCATCGTTGGCGACGAAAAGACACTCGCGACCGTGAACTACTCCGATTCCTGTTATGACTCCGGCAGAGTGAGCTCTGCCGTCGTAGAGTCCGTTCGCAGCGAGGCTGCTGAATTCGAGGAATGGGCTGCCGGAATCGCAAATCTCTGCGATACGTTCGCGTGGCAGCATCTTGCCGCGACTGCGATGGCGCTCGACATACTTGCCGCCGCCGCCCTCTTTGACTGCAGCTAAGCGCTCCTTGAGGTCGACGGCGAGAGCGATATTATGCTCGCGTCGGCGCTCCCAATCATCACTGTCTCGCGCCACGCGAGTCGGCAATCTATCCATGGCTCCGAACACCGCAGATTGCCGCCATCCCTTCAACTAAATGGACCCGACATCGTAGATGTCGTGTTTAGTGATTGGTCAAACAGAATCGGAATCAGGCCCAGGCAACCATCCGACTCTGTGTCTCTGTGCCTCTGTGGTTTGATTTCAAACGCCTAGCATCAAGCGCAGAACATCGCGCAGACCCGGAGCCATTCCAACAATCATCAGAGCGAGGCCGATGAGCAGGCGCAGGTGCTGCTGGCGATATTCGAAGTTCGCCAATGTGTAGAACCAGAGAATGATTCCGCCGATAGCGAGTTTGAGCACTGTGAAGGTGGCCGCAGTGTCGAACAGATCGATGACCGCAGCAGAGACGACATGCTTCTCATGATAGCCGAAATAATCGATGCCGATCCAGGTTGCCAAGCCGTCGAGAAGTTGCCCTGCGACAGGCAGGAAGGCCACCGGATAAGCCATCACGGCCTTTGACCGAAGCGACTCGACAAAATCCTTCTCCTTTGAGCTCGAATCGAGGTATTGCTCCTCGGTCATACGGGGCGGAAGAACACCGGCGATGATACCATGAGCAGCCAATTCGTCAGCCGCTTCCTGTCCATGCTGGACCATTGCGTAGACCAAAACTGCAGGGGCACCGATGACCACCGCGAGCGGCCATAGATTGAGCGATTCTTCGGGCCGCCAGAGCATGAAACTGACCATCGCACCGAACAGAACGAGACTCCCACCAATCCCAGTGAAATAGACAGAACGCTGGACGTGATCGAACTTCTCAGCGCTCTGAGCCAACCAGATCGGCGCTGTTATTCCCACGACCGAAAGCAGCAGGAAAGGCCACAAATCGATTTCGTTCAGAACCACTCTGTCACTTTCCGAAATCGAAAGCCCAAAAATCGCGAATTGCCCGACGATGAGCAGAGTCGACAAAACCTGAACTCGCGTGAATCGCTCACCCTCCTCATACTCTCCATTGACCACGGAATAGCCAATCGCTCCCGCTACCACGACCCATGCTGCTGTTTGGAAGTGGACGCCCGGGCTGACGAAGAGTGCGGAGAGAGGCTCCGAGAACATTTGGGCGTCCTCGACGACCTCGCCGAATGCCGCCCAAAACACGAACGGCAGCAGGGCGAGAAGTGTGCTGTCCGAGGCGTCGACGCCAAGATGACGCAACCATCCACTGAGAGCGACGGCGAACATGGCGAGGACGAGTCCGTAGGTCATTGTGTTGACCATGTTGTATCCCGAGTCACCAGTCGATTCCCCCATAATCGGCTCGAGATAGAATTCGTAGATGAAATCCGAGAGCGGGTTCGAGATTCCGGCTTCGTGCAGCAGAATTCCGGCGAAGAACAGAGTCAAGATTCCAGCGAGCGCCTTGATGACCGCCTGTTCGTAGTCATACCACTCTTCAAGCGCATTCATCATGGCGGCGCGAGCCGGCGATTGCGCTTGAGTGTGGCGGCTCGAAAAACAAGAAAAATGGAAGCCAATCAACCCTGATGAAAGGGGGTTCATTCTTCTTCGAAGCCGACCGATTCGTCGCTTTCCAATTCGAGCATCTCAGCGACTTCACCCTCGTTATCCGGGTTGACTTGCGCGCCTTTGTAGCGACGTTCACGGCGACGGCGCGCGGCTGCCAAATCAGGCACGAGGGTCTCGAAGGCGTCAGCGGGTCCATCTTCGCGAAGCTCGTAAGCATCGAGACTTCGCGAGTTGATGCGCATTCTCTTGCGGTCCTTCTCAAGCCCGTGCAGAACATTACCATGCTCAGCACCGTTGAGGATGTTTTCGATTGCCGGTGTTGCTAGGGAGAGGCCGTCCTGGTCTCCGATGACGATGACTGATGAGCCGTAGATCGCTATCTCGGTGCGGCTGATCTCCTCGATGAGACTGCGGATGCGGCCGTCCCTGCCAATCAATCTGCTGCGCATGCGGCGGGTCTGATTCGGCTGGCGGCCGACCCATTCTCGAATATCGTAGATTCTCAGGAAAATCTCGTCTTCGAGCAGTTTGACCGCGCGCTTCGGGGCCAATCCGCGGCCGATTGCTCGGATGACATCTGGCATCTTCATGCGCAGAATCGGGTCAACTTCCTGCTCGCCCCAATCGGCCATGACATCGCCGCTCTCGGAGTCGACCACGATACCAGCGCCGCTCGCTTCTTCCAGCATCTTACGCGTCGCTCCGCGCTTGCCGATGAGCACCGCGATGCGATCCTTCGGGATGCGAGCGAGTATTTCCATAGAGCGGGCGGGCCGCCTTCCCGTTTTAATCCCCGCCCGGCAGCGCAGGATACTCAGGAACGGGATCTTCGAGGACTCGCAGAAGGCTGTCGGCGAGGTTGATATCGTATCCTTGACGATTTATCCATTGGACTAACCGTGTAACATCGCGCACGAGGAATTCGTGCGAATTCGGGTGTGCGCTGACGACGGCTTGCCCGACATCGATGACCCAGGGCTCGCCGTCGTACCAGAGAATGTTGTATTCACTGAAATCAGCATGAGCGAGGTCGCAGGTCTGCCAGATGACTGCGAGGATTTCGAGTAGGTCCTCAAAGAGGCCGAGAGGATCGTCGACTGTGATATCCTTGAGGCGGGGTGAAGGCTCGTCAGCATCACCGATAAGGTCCATGATCAGTACATTGTTGAGGACGGCACGAGGCTTCGGGACGCGTACACCATTATTGCGCAAGCGCTTGAGATTGCGGTATTCCTTACGCACCCAGATTTTCACCAATTCGCGATGGCGACGCTTTAGTCCACCGAATCGCGGGTCACCATCGATGTATTTCGCGAGGTTCTTGAAGACGGCATTGGTGGTATGGAAGATCTTCACAGCGGCCGGACCTTGGTTCGTCGTAGCGTGGAACACGTGGGCTTCTTTGCCGCGAGCGATTGGGTAATCAACGGTCTCAATCTCGCCCGCTTGCATCAATTTGTAGAGCGACATGAGTGTCGAGCGGTCGAAAACAGCGTCGAAAACTCGCCGGTCGACCCAATCGTATTGACCGCCACCGAGCACCCCTTGCAGTTTGTCTTCGATTTCCAGAAACATTCGCTTGAAGCGCGGATCGGAAATCCATTCGTGCTGCCGCGCCGACTTCATTATCGCGTCCGGGTCGGTGTCCTCCCAGTCGGAGTCTGACATCGTTTTCACCCGAAGAATGAGTCGATATCATCGTCGTCGTCGTCAGCCCATGCGGGGCTCGTAGTTGCCGGTTTCTCCTCGGTTACCTCGTCGGCGGACTCGCCCACATCCTCAGAATCATCCTGAGGTTCTGTAGCGGCAGAGGACTCGGCTGGAGGAGCGGCTGCTGATGGGCCGGAATCTGAACTTGAATCACCGAATTGGTCTTCGGCCATGCCGAAGAGGTCGACGATTTCAGGCAGGACTCCCTTGCGTGAGAGATAGATGGATTGAGTCTTGGTGTAGCGCATCCGAACGTCGGCCTTGGCGTCTTGGAAATCCCAAGGCTGGAGGATGATCAAATCGCCTTCTCGAACCCATTGGCGGCGGCGCATCTTGCCTGGAATGCGCGCCAGGCGACTCTCACCATCGGCGCAGACTGCCCTGACCCTCCGACCGCCTAGAATCTGGTCGGCGATGGCGAACATCTCGTTGATTTTCTTGTTCGGAAGAGGAACGCGGATTCGGTCGCCGGAGCCGGACTCAAGCTGCGCCAGCAACTCTGTGTCCACACGTTCCTCACGACGCGCCATCAGCCTCTCGGTCAAGCGCCCCCTATGTGAAACCATGCCCCGAGAGAAGACCGGAAGGAGAACCACGCACCGCACTTTTCGACTTGATTGAAACCAACTGAACCGAACTCCACAGTGCTAGGGCTGCCCACGCTATTACTACCAGTGAGCAGAATGCGTGGGGCGCATTCTGAGAACGAATTTTAGTCTATAACGCGCCAACGGTGCGGTCGAGGAGATCTCGATCAAAATGCCGACACGGCATTTTGAACGAGCTCGAGGAGGAAATCGGCGCCCGAGCCGATACCGAATGCGAGTGTCAAGAAAGCGAGGGTGACGATTGAGTTTCGTAGGTGGGTGGCCCTGCGAAGAGGCTTGGTGGATTCGGGGGTCTCGAAGAACATCACGAGGGCGATGCGCAGGTAGTAGAAAAGCGACAGAGCACTGTTCAAAACGATAGCCACAGCCAACCAGAACACCGGGTCAACACTCTCTGCCCAAGGCACTATGGCATCGGCAGAAGTGCTTCCTGTTCCAGCACTGATGTTGATGATTCCGTTGATCATCAGCAACTTTGAGAGGAATCCGGCAAGCGGCGGAACGCCGGCAAGAGAGAGCATGAAGATGAACATCGAACCAGCGACGAGTGGGTCGCGGTGAGCCAATCCGTGAAGGTCTTCCAAGCGATGGCTGCGACCCTCGGTCTCGAGCAGGCCTAAGACGAGGAAAGCTCCGAGTTTGAAGAGTACGAGAACCGACAGATGGAAAATAATGGCGACGAGAACCAGTCGAGTCGTCGAATCATCACCCAGACCACTACCGACTGCGGCGAGCGCCGCTAGCATGTATCCTGCGTGTGCGACGCTCGAGTAAGCCAGCATGCGCTTCGGGTTCTCGCTGGTCAGAGCAGCTAGGTTGCCCCAAGTCATCGTCACGATAGCGATGAGGGCGAGCAGCACGAACCAGATCGCCTCGCCCTCATCCGGCATTGCAACATGCAGAAGAACGCGCAAGAGAGCGACGAATCCCATCGCCTTCGAGGCGGTAGCAAGGACACCTGCGACAGGTGAAGAAGCGCCAGCGTAAGCGTCGGGAGCGGCCAGATGGAAGGGCGCGGCGCTGACCTTGAAGCCGAAGGCGACGAGCATCAGACCAAGACCGATGACGGCCAGTGGGTCATAGCCGTCCATCGCTGCCCACGAAGCCGCAAGAGCATCGAAATCTAGGTCGCCAGCCCACAGATAGACCAACGACATTCCATAGATTCCAGTCGCGCTGGCGACCGAACCGACGATGAAATACTTCGCTCCTGCCTCGCCACCGACCGCTTCCTCCTTGTGGAAGGCGACCAGGATGTAGGAGGCGAGCGAAGCCAATTCGATGGCGACGAACATGAAGAAGAGGTTGCTCGCCATCGCCATCAGACTCATCCCGAGTCCGACCATCATCAGCAGGATGTGGAAATCGACCTGGCGGCGATTGTCCATCAGACTGCGAACCAATCGCTCAGCCTGCGCGGCTGAATCTCGCTCACGCGGCGCGCGCGCGGATGGCCGCGCAGGCAAACGGTAATTCGCAGCGACAGCAGCAAGAAGCAGCGCGGCGTAGAAGACGAAAGACATCATTCGGCTGAACGAGTTCACAGCCAGAACGCCACCTATCTCGACAGCCGAAGAATCTGCACTAACCCCGAAGAACGAGAAGAACATCGCCAACGAGAAAGCCGTAATCGAAATCAACGCCGGCAGCCTTGGGTCAGAAGTCCCCTTCAAGCGCGTGCCACCGACAAAAATCGGCACTCGCACGCGCGTCAATGGAATCCGAAACTTCGCATCACCGATATTCGGCACCAGAATCGCGAGGACGACGCCGACTACCAGAATCATCTCAGGCAGTAGAACCTCCATCTCGGTATTGCTCAGAATCAAGGTTTCACCCCCTGCGAATTCAGCGCGTCGATCAGCGTCTCGAGCATGAATTCTGTCGACCAGTCAGACATCATGTCCCAGAAGATGAAGGGCAGGATGCCGAACAGAACGGTCAGCGCAACCAGCACGAACATCCCAGCATTCTCATGCCAAGTTATGTCACGAGCCTCCTCGCCGTGCAACGAATCGGGAAGAACCCCCACATGTGGGTCGCCGCCCTCGAAGATCGTACGCTGCATGCTTGTAATGTAGTAAACCGCGGTGATGATCAGCGTCAGAGCCGGTAGAATCACCAGCCAGCCGAAGGTCATCCAGAACGCTATCAGCACCGTTATCTCGGCCACGAATCCTGCCAGCAGAGGCAGGCCGAGGCTTGCCATCCAGCCGAACATCATGTGGCCGGCCAGCCAAGGAGAGTGGTGTGCTATTCCCCTCATCGAGCCGATCTCGAGGGTGTGGTAATGGTGCTTGAAGGCCCCCGCAACCGCGAACAGAAGTGGGCTGATGATGCCGTGTGCGAACATCATGAACAGCGCGCCGGCAATGCCCAGAGGCTGCATCGTCGCGATGCCGAGGAAGATCAATCCCATGTGCGAGACAGACGAATATGCGACCATCCGTTTGAGATTCGTCTGACCCATGCAGACTATCGCCGCGTAGACAAGACTCGACATTCCCAGCAGTAACAGCAGCGGCGTGAAAACCACCGTTGATTCTGGGAAAATCGTAACTGAGACGCGCAGGAATCCATAGGCGCCCATCTTCAGCATCACCCCCGCCAGAAGCATCGAGCCAGCCGTGGGTGCCTCCACGTGCGCGTCGGGCAACCAAGTGTGAACAGGCACGCTCGGCATCTTGGTTGCAAAGCCAATGAGAAGCAGAATCCAGACGAAATGTCGCAGGCCAGCGCCATCGATAAGACCGCTGCCGGCGGCCTGCGCAGTCATCGATATCAGGTCGAAATGATGCCCAGTCAGAGTCCCGGCAAGGCTCGTGTCGGCCGTGTTGAAATACATCACGAGGATGCCGATGAGCATGAAAACGCTGGCTGTGAAAGTGTAGATGAAGAACTTCATCGAGGCGTAGCGGCGGTTGTCCCCACCCCAGACGAGGATGAGTAAAAACATCGGAATCAGCGTCATTTCCCAGAAGACGAAGAAGACGAAGAGGTCCAGAGCAACGAAGACTCCGAGCAGTGCGCCCTCCATGATGAGGATCAATGGGTGGAAGATGTGGCCTTTCTTCGCGTCCCATTCGACGAGCATCGAGACCGGGATGAGCATCGCTGTCAGCCAGACCATCGGGAACGATAGCGCGTCGACTCCTACGACCCAGCGAACTCCGATCTCTTCGAGCAGGACGACTGGCGTGTTCTGGAAGACGTACTCGCCTTGCAGGATGTTGAGCCAGTCGATAGCGCCGATCTGGCCGAGGAAGAGCATCGTCGTGATTGCGAATATGGCCAGAGCGAGGCCCATCGAGAGTGGCCGGGCGATGCGCTGCATGTACTCGGCCATGCTGGTTGGCAGAACTTGTGGTAGAATCAGCAGCGCCATACCGAGGGCGATTGGTGCCAGCGTGATGAAAGTCAGTGGGTCTGCTGTGATCAAGCGTTCACCCCCCAGATCAAGGCAAAAATGCTCAGGGTGCCGATGGCAGCCATGAGGATGTAGTCGCGCGCGCTGCCAGTTGTGACTCTGCGAATCTGAATTGAACCGAGCACTGATTTCGACTCGATCTGCTTGATTGCGCCGTCGATGACATTGGCGTCGAACCAAGCTGCGAAGGCGGCGAAGGGAACTATGGTGCGCGCGAGGATACCCTCGTAGAGGTCATCGAAGTAGAGGCGTTGTTGCAGTGCTTCTGCGAGTTCGGAATTGGCGAGGTCGTCGACGTTCTGGCTGCCGAATTTACCCGATAGTGAGGTCAGCCAGTGGACGAGTGGAATCGCTTGCTCACCTTCCTTGAGCGCGCCTCCGTAGATGCGCGCGGCCATGATTGGTCCAATGATGAAGGCGAGTAGAATCGTCACCCAGCCGACATATCGCAATTGCATATCCTCGGGCAGGAAGGCGTGCTCGACCTCGTGGATGATCTGCTCGAGCAGGGTGTGGCCGTGTAGTGAGAGATAATCGGCTTCGGCCGAGAGGAATTCGACGGCGCCGTAAACTGCGAGGCCGAAGCCGCCCAGCGCCGTCATGATCGAGAGCACGATGAGTGGAGTCTTGATCCACGGAGTCGCCTCATGAACATGCTCAACCAACTCGTTCCTCGGCTCGCCGGCAAAGGTCATGAACCACATGCGTGACATGTAGAAGCCGGTCATTCCGGCGGTTGCGAGTATGAGCAGAGCAGGGCCGAGCAGAGCGTCAGCGCCGTGGAAGTAAGCGTACCAGGTCTTGCCGATGATGACTTCTTTCGACCAGAATCCACCGATCAGAGGAATCCCGATGATCGACATCGAGCCCAGCATCATCGCTGTCGCAGTGACTGGCATCTTGCTTGCAAGCCCACCCATGTTGCGCATGTCCTGGGCATCGAAGTCGTGGTGGCTGGCGTGGTCGTGTTCCGAATCATCACCCTCGTGATGGAGATGGTCATGGGCATGATGAACTTCGTGAATGACCGAACCACTCGCCATGAACAGCATCCCCTTAGCCATGGCGTGGTTGAACAGATGGAACAGAGCGCCACCGAAGACCAGAGCCCCAGCTTCGTGATTTCCTGTGTTGAATAACCACAAGGCGGCGCCTAATCCAGTGAATATGTAAGCCAGTTGACTCATCGTCGAATAGGCGAGAACCTTCTTGATATCATTCTGAACGAAGGCGATCGCCGCTGCCATGAAAGCGGTGATGCCGCCGATCCAAGCGACGATCAATCCCAGATCTTCCATCCCAGCGACGCCGCCATTTGCGACGTCGACGAAAGGCACCATGCGCGCGACGAGATACAATCCCGCGTTGACCATCGTCGCCGCGTGGATGAGAGCCGAGACGGGCGTCGGCCCCTCCATCGCATCAGGCAGCCAGACGTGAAGTGGGAATTGGGCCGACTTGCCGACCGCGCCGATGAACAACATCAGCAACGCGGTCTGCAGCTTAGCAGCCGAGACGACTGCGCCACCGACACCAGTCGATGGGTCGTCGAAGACAACTGAGAAGTCGAGCGAGCCGTAGATGTCGTACAGCATCAGCAAGCCGATCAGCAGGAAGACATCGCCTACGCGCGTCGTGAGGAAGGCCTTTTTCGCCGCGTAGGCAGCACTCTTCTTCCAGTAGTAGAATCCGATCAAAAGATATGAGCAAAGTCCCATTATCTCCCAGAAGATGAACAGCCAGAGGAAGTTGTCAGCCAAGACCATCCCGAACATTCCGATGCTGAAGAGAACGAATTCTGCGAAGAAGCGGTGGTTGGAATTGTCGTTGATCGGGTCCGTCGTCATGTAGCCGACAGCGAACCAGCAGATCAGGAAGCAGAGGAAAGTCGCGACGAAGAGCAGCATGATGCTGAGTGCATCGAGATACAATCCCAGACCAAAGAAATCGAAACCGGATGCCGCGACCGACCAACCCTCTCCATTGTAGGTGAGGACATCGAAAGAGAGCCAACTCCAAGGGTCGGGGGTGAATCGCTTGCTAGGTTGGGTTGTGAGATAATCATAGATCAACCAAAGGCCAGCCGACAGAGACAGACCCAGAGCCCCGAGAGCGATGATGCCACCCTCCTTGAGGCGGTTGACCCATGTATCGTGACCGTTCCAGATCTGGCCAGCGATAGCAATGATCGGGGAGATGATGAAGGGGACGGCGACGATGAGCCAAGCCCAATCAGGCGCGGACTCGCCTTGAATAATGAGGTAGGGAACGACTGCGAGAAAGGGGATGAGTAAGAGCAGTCGGTCCCACTCTTGCTTGCTTTCTCCCATGTTTCTTCACCTCGATTTTTAGTTGACGATTTTTCCGAATTTTCAATGTTTCAGCAGGGTCGCCTCGTCGAGCGAGATCGTCTCCTGAGTACTGTAGAGTGAGAGTAGGATGGCGAGGCCGATGGCGACCTCTGCTGCTGCGATCGCGATTGCAATCGCTGCGAAGACCCAGCCGTCGACCGAGCCGTGGTGCAAGGCTCCGGCGACGAAGTTGAGGTTGGCTGCGTTGAGCATCACCTCGATGCACATCAGAACGACGATGGCATTCTTGCGGCTGAAAGCGCCGACTAGGCCGATGCCGAAGAGAATGACGCCGAGTCCGGCGATCCAACTCGCTGCAATCATCTCTCTTCACCCCCCATATCGTAGAGCAGATTGACGAGGCGCTCGTCGCGCACGAGGTATGATGCGCCGATCATCGCCATGGCGAGAAGAAGACCCAGAACGATGGTGACGATCGCCCAATCGTTGAGAATCGAGACCGCGAAGTCGACTGTGGTCGGTGGGACCTGGGTCGAAGAGTCGGAGAACATCGGATGCTCCATGACTTCGCGCAGCAGAACGAGGACGAAGGCGAAGACGCCGAGCCGCGCGAAGAGGCTGACCGCCTTCATTCAACGTCACCTTCCTGAATCTGGCGGCGGGTCAGCATGACGCCAAATTGCACGACCAGCATGACCGAGCCGAGATAGACGAGAATCTGCACAGCGGCGAGCAATTCCGCGTGCGCGAGGACGAAGACGCCGGCGACTGCAAAGAAAGTCATCATCAGCGAGAGCAGTGAGTGGGCGACACGGCGTGCGTAGACGCAGCCCAGAGCGCCTAAAATTGCCATCAACGACATGATAACGAAGGCGATGGCCTCGAAATCGATATTCATTGGATTCACGCCTCTGATTGTGCGGCTTTGGCAGCCTTCGCCGCCTTGCGCTCACGCTTCTTCTTCTCTTTGCCCGCCCGCTTGGCTAATTCCGCATCGACGCGCTCTTGGTGGACCGCGGGCAGAACCCGAGTCCGGTCGGCATCGAACCAGAGGTCCTCACGCGAGTAACCGGTCATGCCATCGTATTCATTGGTCATGAAGAATGACTCGAATGGACAGGCTTCGGCACATAGGCCGCAGAACATGCAACGACCCATGTCGATGCGGCCGCTGACGATGTCGGTCTCGGCCGGTGTCAACTCGTCCATCGAAATATCCTCGATGCCCGAGCCATCCATCCAGCGAACCGTCGCGGTCTCGCCGGAGATCTCGATGACCTCGGCGAAATCGTATTGCTGCGGAGGTGCTACGTGTTCGTTGACGAGATCGAATTCCTCTATTTCCACAAAGTCATCTTTCGGCTTTGCAGCGTAACCACCGGCTTCAATCTCGGAGCCATAGCCGTGCCATTCGTCGCCTTCTTCAGCGAGGTCAAGGACGTTGACGCGCACTTCTGTAGTCATGTGGAGGCAGTCGTTAGGGCAGGCGCGGATACAGGCCTTGCAAGCGGTGCAGGTCTCCCAGACGATGCCGATTCGGCCGTTGTAATTTCCCGGAACGAAGAGCCACGGTTCCATGTCTTCGAGGCGCTCGTAAGGGTACATCACAGTCACAGGGCGCTCGAGGAATGGCAGTAGGTCGGTCGACTCGCGGTCGGCGGCGTAGACGTGACCCTCGGAGAGGTGTGAGTCGCCGATTCGAGATTTTGTGAAATCGTCAGTCATGTTCACTTGCTGACCGTGATAATCATTCTTCAGCCAGCGAGCCCTGCCGATGTAGGGAACGGTTCGCAAGGCGGTTTTCATCGTCATCCACATCGGTTTGACGATGAGATTCCGGAAGTTCGGTGCCGCATGTGGGTGACCCGTATTGTATTCCATTCTGCCATCATTCTCACTCATTCATTCACCTCCATTACTCCCTGTGCGTCCCGGGACTGGCCTTGTCCAGAGTCTGTGTTTGGTACATTCTGCGGTCGAGTTCGAGGGCTTCCTTATCCTCGTCGATTGCGAGGATGATGAAGAGTAGAACAAACGCTCCGAAGAGGGCTGGCGCGGTCCAGATTGGCCAGCCGCCTGCTGCTGTGCTGTTCCAGACCTCGAGGCGGAGCCAGATGGCGATAGCGAGGTTGACGAATGAGAGCGGTAGGAGATAGCGCCAGCCGAATTCGAGGATCTGGTCGGTGCGGACTCGGTGCAGAGAGGCCCGGACCCAGACGAAGAAGGCGAACATGATGTAGGCCTTGGCGAGGAGAATGAAGATGCCTGGAGTAGCGGTGAAGACTGTCTCGAGGCCGCCTCCGATGTATGGCAGTGCGACGAGGCTGTCCTCGAAAGGAACCTGCCAGCCGCCGAGGAAGAAGAGCGCGAAGAGGATGCAAGCCGCGTAAGCGCGCATCATCTCGACGGCGAACATCAGACCCCAGCGGATTCCGCCGTATTCAGTCCACCAGCCCTCGACCAGTTCTGCTTCAGCCTCGGGCATATCGAAGGGAATACGCTCGACTTCGGCAATCATGGTGATGAGGAACAATGTCGCGCCGAGGGGCAGAATGAAGAGGTTCCAGGTATTGCTCGTCTCAATCTGAAAATCGATGATCTCAAGGATGTTGAACGAGCCGCTGACGACCGCTATCGCGAGGACCGTGATGAGGAGTGGAATCTCGTAAGCGGTCAACTGAGCGGCAGACCTCATCCCGCCGATGAGTGTGTACTTGTTGTTGGAAGACCAGCCGGCGAAGAAGACGCCGAGTGGTGCTACGCCGAAAATAGCCATCATGAAGATGAGAGAGAGTTCGGGGTCGGCCGCCCAGATGTGGGGTCCGAAGGGGATGAAGGCGTAGACCATGATGGTGGTTGAGATGATGATGATAGGAGCGACTTCGAAGACCAGTCTGTCGGCTTTCGCTGGAACGATGTGCTCCTTGGTAGCGAACTTCAGGAAATCCGCGAGCGCTTGGAAGAAGCCGGGGAAGAGGAACCAGATGCCGTGGTAACCGCGGTTGTGAACACGGTCGACGGCGACGTGCTTCGATTCATTACCGAAGGTCGAATTGAGGATGCCGATGGTCCAACCGATTGGCGCTCCCATTCCGAACGGCAGTTGATTCCACCATTGGCCGGCCGTCACTCGGCCCTCTCCGATCCACAGACTTCGAAGAGAAGTCGTGGCCCCGAGTCTATCCATCAGACGAGCTATGAATTTACGCTCGATATACGGCACGACCATCAGAGTCAGCATCAGGATTCCAAAGACCACAGTGCACATGATGGTGGTGAAGATGAGTGTCTCGAGAGGGCTTTGTACGGAGGCGAATTCAGCTTGGATGTTGAGAGTCCCTAGTGGTCCGAGACCGATGTCGGTGCTTGGAAGAATGTCGTGAATCGAATCCATCGACCATCCGACGATAGAATCCATCCAGCCTCGGATGTCAAGCCAGTCGCTGCTTGCCATTCTCTCACCTCACCTGTCCGTCTCTCCGATACATGGGTCGAATGAACCCATGATGGCTGGAATGTCCGCGACCTTGTAGCCGACCATGCACTTGGCCGCGAATGGAATGGTGATGAACATCGGAGAGCGGATCGAGACGCGGTAAGGCATCTTTCCACGTCCTTCACCGCCTCCGGCGATGTAGAACATCGACTCGCCGCGCGAGTCCTCGAAGTGATGGTAGCCAGTGGTTCCTTCGGCTGCGCGCGAAGGAGCCTTGGCGAGGATCTTCGGGTCACCCGGCTCGTGATACGTCTCGGCTCCGCCGGGCATCTTGTCGAGCGCCTGCAGAACCATGCTGGCGCTCTCCTTCATCTCCTCGATACGGATTCGGTAGCGGTCGTAGCAGTCCGCGCCCTTGATCGAAGAGCGCTCGACGGCAGGAGCCCAGTCGAGTTCGCTGTAGACCGAATACGGATGCGCCCAGCGAATATCGTAATCGACGCCCGCAGCACGGACATTCGGTCCACTGACACCGGCATTGATCATCTCCTCAGGCTTGGCATAGCCAACGCCCTGACTGCGCACGAGGAAGATCGTGCTTTCATCGAACAGAGCCTCGTACTCCTGAATGCGGTCTTGGAAGAGTGTCAGCTTGGCTCGCGCGCGGTGCGCGAAGCCGTGTGGCAGGTCGCGCTTGACTCCTCCGACCCGAGGGAAGTTGTAGTGCAATCTCGAACCGCCCAATTCCTGCAGCAGATCCATCATCATCTCGCGCTCGCGCAGGCACCAGACCATGATTGACAGATTGCCGATGTCAGGACCGTAAGCGCCCAGCCACATCAGATGGCTGGCGATGCGCTGGATTTCGACAGCGACCAGACGAATGTATTCGGCACGCTCGGGAACCTCGACATCGAGGAGGTCCTCAGTGGCGTAGATGTAGGCGTGTGACCAGGTGTTGGCGCTGGCGTAGCAGAGCCTGTCGCAGTAGGTTGTGATCTGAGTGAAGTTGCGGGCTTCGCAGATCTTCTCGACCCCTCGATGGATGTAACCCAGATCAGGTTCTGTATCGATGACCGTCTCTCCATCGACCTTGATCTTGAGAGTCCACAATCCGTGCGTCATAGGGTGCTGAGGACCCATCGAAATCCACATTTCTGCCATTCTTCGACCTCCTCACTTGACTTTGCCAGCATCGGCCGGTTTGCGGCGGAATCCCTGCACATCGTCATACATCTCCTCGAAACCGTGGTAGCGTAACTTGTGCTGTTTCTGTAATGGGTGGTATCCGACCGGGGTCTCGTGTGGGTTGAGGACCCGACGCATCCTCTTGTGGCCATCGAAATCGATTCCGACCAGATCCCAAGTCTCCTTCTCGTTCCAATCCGCTCCGACCCAGATGTCCTGGACCGACGCTACAGAAGGCGTTCTGGTGTCTGGTAGAGCGATGCTGATCTCGATCTCGAGCGGGACTTTGCCACCCTTGAGGCTGCCAGCCGCTGTGATGTTGGGCTGGACTATGCCGTTTTCGTGGCTGGGGTCGGTGACTCCGGTCCGCATCAAGTGGTAGATGACTTCCCAAGTTTTGTCGGCAGCATCTGGCCAATGGATGCCGGTGATCATCGAACAGTAATCGATGCCATGCTTCGACTCCAGAGTTTCGGCGAGTTCGCGCCACGAGGCTGGAGTGCAGCTGCCCTTGATCGTGTGGCGGTCCTGAGTGCCGCTCGAGCGGGTTGAGACCTCGGCGCTGGCGCCGTCGATCATCGATATTGCAGCGGCGAGCGATTCGGCAGACTTCAACTGTGCAGCCGCTGAGATCTTCTTACCCATCCTACAGCCTCCTTCACTCGTCCCCGAGAATCAGCGGTGCCTCACTCATGGGCCGAACTTCGCTGGGTACCGCTCCGATGCGGATGATCTTCTCTCGCAGCTTGCCGAAGCCGTCGATAAGCGCCTCGGGGCGAGGCGGACATCCAGGTATGTAGATATCGACTGGGATGATCGTGTCGACGCCTTCGAGAATATTGTAGGATTGGAAGTAAGGACCGCCCGAAATCGCGCACTCACCCATAGCGATGCACCACTTCGGCTCTGGCATCTGCTCCCAGAGTCGAGTGATTGGGTCGGCGAATTTCTTCGAGATCGGGCCATTGACCAGAAGGACGTCACATTGGCGGGGACTGGAGCGGAAGAAGACACCGAAGCGCTCGGCGTCGAAGCGACTCGCGCCCGCCGCAGCCATCTCCAGCGCACAGCACTTGATGCCGAGATGCAGCGGGAAGAGTGATTTGCGCTGACCCCAATTGAATAGGCGGCCGGCGAGGACGCCGATGACCTCCTTCATGCGGCTCGCCTTGAGAGCCTCGTCGGTCACATCGCCGACCGTGTCGACGAGAATGCGACTGTTGAAGACTGAGAAATTCTGACCATCATCGCTCATTGAATCACCTCAGATGTAAATCCTGCCGCGCTTGCGGAATACGTGCCAGACGCCCAAACTCATCAGCGTGATGAAGATCGTCATAGTCGCCATCGCAGACCAGATGTCAATCTCGCCGTCAGCCTCCTGAATGGCGACGAGGCCACCGAATGCGAGGAACATGAAGGCGATGTCGAAAACGAGGAAGATGATGGCGTACCAATAGTACTGGAAATGGAAGTTGATGTGGGCATCCCCGACCGGGTCTGAACCACACTCGTAGGTGCTGTCTCCCCGTATGTACAAGCTATGGTCACGCTCATAACCGGGCAGGAGAATCGAGCGCACCTTGGTGCGGTCGTGAGGGTGTTGAGTCGGTCTGAGGAAGTAAGAACCGATGAATGTCATGACAGGAAATCCAATGCCGACGAGGGTCATTATCGCCAATGCGAGATAGGCTTCGGGAACCGTCGACATTGCAGACACCTGACGGTCCCGTAGGGACCGACAGAGGCTTCCACCTGAAATCCGGAGATAAGTGTAACCGTACGCTTGGTGCTGTCTGCAGGCACGGACATCGAGGCTGAGATAGCCAGTCCGGAGCGCCGCTGTTCGCGGTATTTATGCCTCAAGCCTCGGCGTCGAATTCAAGCGCCTCGATGATTCGCTTGTTCTCAGCCCTCGAGCGGAAAAACAGCACGACGACGAGGAGGGCACCGATTGTGGTCAGTCCGTAGACGAGAATCTGTTCGTACTCCTCAGACAGCAGATTCAGACCTGGGCTGACCTCGGCTGTGACTTGTAGATCGAGTGGCTGACCCGCCACCGGCATGCCCTTGGGTTGGACTGTCAGGGTGAATCGGTAAGTATCATCCTGAATCATGTCAGCTGGTGGTGTGACTCTCACCGTGACTTCTCGTGAGTCTCCCGGTTCGAGTTCGAACTCCTCGGGAATGACATTGACCGTCCAGCCACGCAGAGAATCGCTGGTGAGGATCTGCACGGTCTCGATGACATTGCCGTGATTGGTCACGTGGAGGACGAACTGGACACTCTTCTCGTCGTCGGTCGAGAGTTCGTCCTCGCCTTCGAGCGTGAAGCGCAGATTGTGAATCGTGCGAACCTCAAAGATGAGATTGACTGAGGTTGTCTGAGCAGCGTTCTTCTCAGAGGAAGCGCTGACCTTGATGATTCCAGTCGTACCGCTCGGAACTCCTTCGAGGACCTCGAGTTGGACGGTGATGAGGACGCGGTCGCCAGAGCCGACAACGATGTTTTCATTGGCAATCACACCATCGATCAGAACCTTCCGAAGAACTGAGGATTCCAAGCCAGTGATTGATATCAATGCCTTGTCACCGCCGGGGAAATTTCCCGTGTTCTCGACCCAGAAATTGATTTCCAAGATTCCGCCCGGCGGCAGGACGATGTCGAGTTGGCCGGCGATCTGCCCTGGCATCTCGGGCGAGATCGCCATGCCATAATCGTAATTCGAGACGACGACGCTTACGGAGTGTTCGACCTTCTCGGTCGTCCCGAATATCGCTACGCGTGAGAGGATGTCAACCGAATCGGCGTCTTCCTCTCCCTCTACGGTCACGTCGAGGAAGACTCGCTTCGACTCACCGGGATTGAGGACCAACTGCGTTATCGAATTGCCCGACATATCCGAGTAAGAGGCTGCCCACATCGGCGGATTGCAGCCGGTTTGATCGCCGGGATCACAGACCTGCAACTTGAACGTGTCACGGATGTTGCCAGTGTTCACCACATCGATGGGGAATTGCACGACCTGACCTGACCTGCCGGTCTGCTGAGTCGATAGAATATCAGCCGTCAGGGCGTGTCTGGCGGCGACCGAGACTGTCAGACTCTTGCTGTCGAGCACGGTCGTCGAACCACTCACTGTGACCCCGAAGGTGACGGTGTTATCGCCCGCCAACGCATCTGCGGGGACATTGATCGTGGCTGTGACCGAGCCTGTGTTATCCGAATCGTGACGACTGTTCAGAGTGATTGAAGATTGTGAGAATGAGACCTGCCATCCTTCTGGAATCGCCGAAGTCGTCAGTGAGAATGTATCGAGTCCATTGCCCTTGTTCTCGATCGTCAGAGTGATCGAATCCGAACTTCCCGGCTCGACATTCGACAGCCGACTCGAACTCAGGGTCAGTTTCGCATCGTGGATCTGGCCGATTGTGACGATGACCGTCTGCTCGCAGCCGACTCCTTGGTTGGAGCGCCCTTGGATGCGAATCTCTACCTGCATTCCGGCTTCGACCGTGTCGTCGGGCGTGATCGAGAAGGTGAAGGTATGACTGTCCTCTGTGCCGCCCGGTTTTGAGAGAAGCTTGGATTGTGGACTGTCGAATTCTACCCATCCGGTGATGTCCATGCCGTTCGCTACCGCTTGCATCTGCACTGTCCAAGCAGTATTGCCGATGTTCTCGACCTCGAAACTGTTCTCGGCGGACTCGAAGGGGTCGAGATTGTGGGCAGATGTCGAGAGATCGCCTTCGCATTCCTTCAATTCAGGAACACTGAGGCTGAGTGTGAGATTGTCCGAGGCCGCGTCAGCCTGATTCGGATCGTTGGTGACCGTCGCGACGATGAGGAAACAATGCTCTCCGGCTTCGGTAGATTGACCGTCGGGAACCTCGATGGTCACCTCGACGGTCTCCTTGTCGCCAGAATCGAGATTGACCAGTGCAGGATCGACTGTCGCTGTGAGTTCGTCGGATTCGCAGTCGTTGTCCGAGGTCATCTCGAGTTGGACGTTGGCCTGCTGCTCACCGGTATTCTCGACCTCGATATCCCAAACGACCTCATCCTCTCCATCGTATTCCTTATTGATGTCGTCAGTGGTCAGTTTCACCGCATAGAGTCCACCGCCGTCCCCGGCTGTCGTGGTGACTGTAATATCGTCGTTCTTCGGCGTGCCCGGTGCGCCGCCTGAGACCGTGGCTGAAGCGAAGACCGTGGTCTCGCAATCACCATCGGCCTGCTCGTTGACCGCCACAGTCAGTGTGACTGTCTCGGACTGACCTCCTTCTATGCTTCCCGATACCTGTTCGATCGAGGAAGAGAAGCCATTGCAATCCGAAGCATCCTGTTGTGTGCTGAGCGTGACCAGCATGTCATCATCACCGTCATTGTGGACGGTGATGTCGTATTCTGCTGGATTATCTGCGTCAGCCTCTTGAGCCATCGGGCTCGCAGTGAGCCGCGGCTCGATATTCGCAGCGGCCAGCGGTGAAAGCACCGTCAGCACGAGAATAGCGACGAGCAATCGGGCAGATACACGTCGATTCATCGGCTGACGGACTGAATCGTCCCTCTAAGGGCTTCGGGCCACGCGACCCTAAGGGTCGCGGTATTCATACCTCAACAAGTTCGTCCGACTCGGCGTTGCATTGCAGGCATTTACCGAGCCTCACGATGTCACAACCAGAGACTTGGCCACCTTGGTGATAGCGGGCTCCGCAACTGCCGCAAGCCCATGCTTCGCCCTCGAAAATGTCCTTGCTGCAGATCCAACATTCGATGCCTGAACCGCTCTCATCCTCGTTCAGATTGAGTGATTCGGTGAGTTTGACGACCGCCTCGGACCGGAGTATCGATTTTAGATTCCCACCTCTCTGCTTGAAGACGTAGAATCCTGTGCCGCCGATGATCGCTAAGATGAGCAGAATGAGTATCGGCATCAACTTGTCTCCAAGGCCGCCGCCACCGCCGTTCTTGCCGGGCATGACATCGACCTGGATGACGAATCTGGAGCCGGCAACGTCGTCTGCGTTTCGCAACGTCAATTCGATTTCGCCATCCGAGCCCGAATCAGGCCGGAATTCGATCTTGATCGAGCGAGATTCGCCCGGGCTGAGGATGACGAGAACGCCGTCGTGGATAATCAGGTCCCAGCCCGACGGCGAGATGATATCGAGACGATGATTGATCTGCGAATTTCCGACATTCACGATGTCGATGGTCATCTCGAACGAATAACCTTCGTGAGCGATCGCTTGGCTGCGTAGACTCCACTCGACAGCTGCCACCGCATCGACGAGCAGGGTGATCGTGTGTCGAGTCTCGACACCCTCGCCCTCCATGACGAGAGTCACGGCGGGCTCGCTGCCGGCCTCGGCGGAGAGTGGAATCGTCATCGTGCACCAGACGATGGTGCTGGCGCCCGCGGCGAGTGTCGAGGGCGCTGAGCAAGTCGCCGACCAACCCTCATCGGGAAGTTCGATCGTCGTGGTCGGGCGCCAGGTGGAGGTGCCTTCGTTCACGACCAGCCAGGCGAGGTCGAAGCCCGTGTTGACGGGATGCGCACCGACGCCCAGTGGATGATCGGAGGAGGTGCCGTCGGCGAGCACCACTTGGTGGAACTGCATTGTCGGAATCGCACCTGAGAGAACATCCAGAGTGCGATTCCAATCAACCGAGAAGCCGTCCTCGGTGGTGAATCGTAATTTCAGATCGCCGCTGACGGCGCGGCCGTTGCCCTCGACTGTGACCGACCAACTTGCGGAAGAACCCGCTGGAACGACGAGGGCATCGAGGCCGCCGACGACATTCCAACCGCCAGGGATTGAGCGCAGCATTGGCGTCAGCCCGAGGTCGCGATTGCCGCTGTTGAGGAAATCGATGTTCAGAACGACATTCGCGTCGGGGGCGAGATCGTGCTCGATCCCGTCACTGATTGGTGTGGTCGACAATTGATTGATTGGAATTACTTCCAGAGCCATGTCGACTGACCACGAATCGGAACTGACGCGTGAGTGGATGATTATCGCGGATTCGATGATAGTACCAGCCGGAATCATCGCGCCGGGTGGATTGATGGTGATGGCGATGGCCCGGCGCTCGTCTACCGCAAGCGTTCCAGTCGAGCCGTGTGAGGAGCCAGCGAAGGCGCCGAGGACGTCGAGACCGAGGTGCCAGCCAGCCGGCGATATCAACTCGACATCGTAGGTCTGTGGGCCATTACCCTCGTTGGTGACATGAAACTGCATCTGAGTCGCCACCAGAGGGCTGACGAGAATCCGTTCAGCGGGCAGGTCGATGTCGGCAGAAGCGAGGACTGGAACCTCGAAGTAGAGTTTAATCTCAGATTCGATATCGTTCTCGATATCGGTGCCGGTAACAGTGATTTCATAGCTTCCTGGCTCAGGCGGCGCCGGATGAACAAGCGTGAAACCGACGCTGACAGATTCCGCCGCCTGCAGATTGAAAGTGTTCAGAGTGAATGAGTAGAACCAGTCGAAAACGAGGCCGTCAGCCATCCGTTGAGGAGTCGTAGCCGCGATGGTTGCGTTGGTCTCGAAGAAAGCGGTGTTGGTCAGAGTCAATTGCCAACTGGTAGCGCTGTCAGTTGCATCTCCGAGGGTCATACGTACCTCGTCAGACGTTACACGTACGCCGGGTGCGCTGATCACGATCGTATGGGTCAGCACGTTATTCGTCTCAGATACTTCTTCGATCATATCGTTGGGGTCGATGTGGAATGACAGGTCGACAAGCCCCTCAGCGGTCGGAGTCCAGTTCCATGAGAGATCGAAACTCTCGCCTGGCGACATCGAGACGGTCTTGGTCGATATCAGAGTACCATCGGCGCGGGCCATGACATTGAGGTCTGGCACCGAGCCAGCGCCGAGATTCTGGATCGTCACCGTGAGTTGGACCTCTTCGCCGATCTGTGGAATCGGGGTCGATACCACCACTCCCGGGAGGAAGGCGGGGTCGGGCGAGAGGTCGTTGACGTTGATGCCGCGAACGGCCAGAGCGAAGGACTGCCAGGTGCGGCCGCCCGAATGGTAGTCGTCCTTGACGCGAATGGTCCAAATTCCGGGCGCGGCGCTGTCGATGAGGACGACTTCGACATTGTTCTTGGAATCCCAGTTTCCACCAGTTATCGAGCGCCCGCTGTTGAACACATTCCCCTTGTAGGTCAATTGGCCGTTCGGGTGAACGACCTCGAGGTTGAGGTCGTTGCGAAGCTGCTGGCTCGAGGAGGAGGAGCCGGGATAGTCAGACCAGGTGAGGACGACCTTGAGAGGCTCGCCTGAGCGCGTGATGTCGAATGAGTACTCGCGCGTCTGACCGCTCTTCAGTCGATTCCTGTCGTCGACGAAGATTCCCTCGTCGCTGTCGGGGACCAGCGAATTGACCAGATCGACGCGTCCCCAGCCTTCGTCGTTGTTGGGGATGTTGCGAGTACCCATATCCTTGGCGCCGAGAATCAGGAGCGCCTTGACCAACGCACCTTGGGGCGCGGGTCTGTTTGCGACCTCCATCAGATACTCGCGCACGAGAGTGGCGGCGCCGGCGACGGCTGGTGTCGACATCGATGTGCCGCTGTATTCGATGTACCAATTATTGCTCCAGCCGGACTGCGCGTTCTCGGCCTCTTGCGAGAGACAGGAACGAACTCCATCTCCCGGTCCGAGAACGTCCGGTTTGATGCGACCGTCGTCGGTCGGACCGCGGCTGCTCCAGTGGTACATCGTGTCAGGAGCGCCGCTGTAGCGATTCTTGTGGCCGCCGACTGTAATGATATTCTTGGCAGTTCCAGGTGGCGAAATACCCTCATCTCGCTCATTTCCGGCTGCGAACAGGACAGTCATTCCTTCGTAACTCCAGTATTGATCCCAGGTCGAGGTTCTGTCATCAGCGTCCTCTGATTGGGTCGAATATGAGCCGTGTCCACTGCCCGCGCCCCAACTATTCGTGTGCAGGCGGGCGCCAGCATTGTAGGCGGAATTGAGCATGCTGTTGATGCCATAACTGTAGAGAGTACCTGAATCATCGTCCTCCATCGCTTGCATGTAGAGGCTCGCAGCAGGCGCCACTCCGACGTAAGTGCCGCCGCTGCGCATGCCCGAGCCGAGGATGGTGCAGGCTACGTGAGTTCCGTGGCCGTCATTGATGTCAGCTGTCGACGAGTCACCAGGAGTGACGGAGGTCAATGCCGAGATTCGGCCGGCGAAGTCACCATGGTCATCGTCGAGGCCAGAATCTCCGACCGCGATCTTCTGGCCTGAACCATCGAGGTCGCTGACGAAGAATGTCTCGACCGTATCGATGCCCATGTGGACTCGGGCCTGATCGTTCTTCAGTTCCAAGACCGGCAAAGGTGCCACCCAAGCCACCGAAGGATGTTGGATGATGGTGCCGATATCACCAAGCTCGATCTCGCCCCAATAGCGGCCTTCCTCGGGACTCCAAGCATCGGTCATCCAGAGTTCTGCAACCCGTGAAAGAGAATCCGTGAAGCCGAAGCCCGCCTCTTCGTGGCGCTGCAGGTCGTCGTCCTTCCAGCCGAGTATCTCGACCATGATCGTACCCTCATCGACGACCTGTAGCAATGGATGAACCAGAAGTCCAGCAGGAACTTCCGCCACCGATAGAACAACCGAGTTGCTCTCGAGCATCTTGAGTTGCTTCGCATCGCCTTGAACGAGGAAACCCGATGGCGGAATCGCTGAGCGAATCTCAACGCCATCGATTTCCTCGACGGCCAGTCTCGCATCCCACATTCCGACCGAGCCGCTGACGATGACCATCGCGAGGTCGATGCGAGGAGCCGCAAGTTCCTCTGAAAGCACGACTGAGGGAATCAATCCCAATTCCGTATAAACGCCGATTGTCGAATCCGCAGTATTGTCACGAGTTCGCTCAAAGCCTTGGATGACAACTGATTCGCCGAGGTCTTGAATCGAATCCGAATCAGGAGCAACCTCGACCCTCTTCACCGAGTAGCCCAGATCGTCAGCCGCTGCAATTCCCACCTCACCGCTAGGTCCCGCCAAAGGAGCAGAGGAGAGCAGGAGAACCCCCAGCATGACCACGACGCTGCGCCTTCTCATGTCCTCGCGCCCCCTTGATTCCGATTTCAGCGTTCGGGTCAGGTGGATGCACGTTGAATCACGACCTTGGGTCGTGTCAGAAGAGTCGAATCGGTGCCGAATCGGTGAATGTCTCCATCGTCCACTCACCCACAGCGTGGGTCCAACGTTCGTGCATCGCTTCGCCCCCGTAAGTGTAGTCGAGGAGGATCTCGATGGTATAATTCTCCCAGACCGAAGCGCCGTTGATGAGCAGTTCCAATTGGTCGCCGGCAATCGATGTATGGGCTGGGATTTCATCAGTCTCGAAGATGGAACGGCCTACCTCGAGACCGGCAGAATCAAGGAATCTGATGTCGAGGTTGACGTCGAGAATCGACCGTGAGCCCTTGTTGTCGATCTCGACGAGGACGACGTGGCCGGAACCGCCTTGCAGGTAGACGATGTCGACCGATGTTCTGTCGTATGGAACCAGCCAAGTGGTGATGATGAGCATCGCGCTGAGGATGAGAAGCACTGCGATCGAAGCGAAGATGACTCGAGCTGGTCTGACCGTCTCGACGCGCTCACCGATTATCTGCAGTACTTCGTGAGCGCGCTCTGTGGCTTCGTCACTAGCATCTTCGGCGGGTTCCTTGGCGACTGCCTGGGCCTGACGCATCTTCTCGAGCAGACCCACGTCAGTCGCCTCCAAAGAAAGTCGCAGCCATCGTCAGAACGGCGGAGGAGAATGGTTCGGGAACTATGAGGTGGTGTGTCGAGCCCTCGAAGCCGGGAATCAGGTTAAGCAATGAGAGGTCGGAGGCGAGCCCGTTGACTCCTATCGAGGTGCCAGTCGGCACGCCTCCGGTGATCTGAGCGTCGAGCAGAACTCCGCGCAGGTCGAAGGTCATACCGAGTTGGTCAACTTCGGCCGATGCGCGGGCGGAGGCGATTATTCGACCGCCCTGAACATCTTCGAGTTCGATGACGCTGTATGGCCCGACGACCTGCCTGACATGGATCGTCGCGCTGCGAAGATTCTCGCCGAGCGCTTCCATCTCCGCGAGAACGATCGGAGGTGTCATCGGCATGTTCGAGATCCTCAGATAGATTCGCTCAACGCCATCTCCGCCAGAGCGGATCGCCAGCCCGTAGGATTCAGTCGGTTTGATGACCATTCTATCTGTCATGCCCTGGGCGAGCAGGATGATGTCGCCGCGCTGGTTGACGGCGCGGCCATTGGCCTCAATGTAGAGTGACATTCCACCTGACGAGGCTGAGAAGTCGAGTACAGGCGTTCCTTGGAAGGCGAGGCTCTGAGTGATGTCAAAATTCAGGTCAGGCTCAGTCGTCAGATTGATTGAATCGGGAACATCGGTCAAGAAGACCGTCGCCGGCCACCATTGACCGTCCATCCATTGCATCTGCTGCATCATGATCGAGCCGACCGCAGGGCCGGCTCGACGATAGGCATCTGGAACCGTCATGTCGATCGAGATCGCCGTGCCGAGACTGGCGCGCAGGTCGATGGATTCGGGAATGTCATTGATGAGAATCTCCGTGCGTGCGCCAGCTTCTCGATTGATCAGCAGAGCATGAACCCAATCGAGTCTGTTAGAGAGATAGTAATGGGTCGAGGTCGAGACCTCGGTGATTCCTCCTGTTGTCTCTCGGATCTCGAAGATCGTGTCGATCGCTAACGAGGTCGAGGTTCCCGGCTCAAGGCCTTGCAGAGTCAAGATGAGATCCTGACCATTTATTCCGCGTGCGGCGATGATGAATTCGCTGTGGGCGGGAGACCATCCTTCCATACCCAACTGTATAGCCCAATCCTGGCCATTCTCAGTCATTTCACGGGTGATTGACAGATCTATCACAGGCGGTAGTCCGGGCAACCAGCCTCGGACATGGAATCCATCGCTTATTCCGCTGCGCGCCGCCTCCAGCGAGATGCCGTGCACCCACGGCGGCGCCTCGACGGTGCCATTGCCATGGCTCGCTTCGAAGATCATGTCGAAGCCGGAATCAGCATCGAGTTGAAGTCCGTATGAGAACGAGCCGTTCCCCCCTTCGGAGCCAGTCGCTATTTCGCTCGTCAGACCCGCGAGAACCCTGTTCACCGAGCGACCCAGTTCAGCGAAGCCGCCGAGGAAGAAAGCGATTCCAGCGACGCCTTGCGTGGTGTTGAACTCAGGGATGACGAGGCTGGAAGCCGAATCAGAACCCGTCGGAACATCGACCGACAGAGTCGAGGGCAGAGGATCGATGAGGACCAGAGCCGACAAGCCGCCGCTGCTGACCGTCGGCGCGTGGTCGACCTCTATGCTCATCGAACGATCGCCGGCTGAAGTCATGAAAGCGGCCCCGCGGCCGGCCGGCCCATCCGCGCCGGCTTCCACCGGCGCCCTCCAACCGACCTCCTGCAGACCTGAGATGCGAGCCGAGATGGTCGATGTGCCATCCACCGGGTTATGCTGGAAGAGGAAGTGGTCACCACCCATTGTTGCTGGTGTGCTGGAATTGGTCATCTGGATATGTATCGTCGAAATCGGAGTAGACGCGGTGAAACGGGTCACATCACCGAATTCAATCTCGATTTCAGCCGGAAAATCGATGATGTGAGCCGCTTGTCTCTGGTCTTCATCCACCCCAGTATAACTAATTCTGTGAATCGACGAACTCGCTGAGTACGTCGCCTTTTCAGAAGTCAATTCTGCCGTCAGATTGTCAGGAATGTCCGAAAGCCAGATGCCTTGATGAGCTGCGGAATCGAGGCTTTCGCGCTGATGATCTATGTAGAGGAAGGAGAATGGTGTCGTCGACTCGGTCCGCAACGAAATCCTCTGAACGTCCTCATCTCGATCATCGACGAGGGTGAAGGCAGCAAGCCCACTGAATCTCAGACTTGCGGCGACCACCACAAGTGGTTCTACAGGACCAAGCCTGCCCTGGACCATCTCCAAATCTCGATCCTTGGCCAGAATGAGATGGTCTCCGGGCATGATAGGATGTGGGCTCGAGCCGATCTGCATGCCTATGCTGGTAATCGGCAGATCGACCCTATCCACCCTCCAATGATCCGTCATCAAGAGGTGAATCGTCCGACCGGTCAGTCCACCCGCACCACCGACGCCGCCGCTGATCAATTCGACCGTCGCGGTCGGAATATCATTCAACACGCCGCCGATGTCGAGGAATAGATCGACGATGTTGATCAATACGACATCGAGTATCCTTGACATGAAATCGAGGTTCTGATCGGAATCGAGGCTGGTGTCGGCCTCCGATGCGCCACCCAGTTCGAAAGAACCGAAGAAAACCACGGCGGTCGGCACATCGAGAGCGGTGATCTCGATGCGTCTGTGGTCGGAATCAACACCACCTCGTTTCATCCATGAATGGTATTCGACCTGATCGACCGATTGCACGGCTCGGAACAGAACGAGAGTCGTGGGTGGATAAGCTGGATTGACTGGTAGAGTCGGGTCGTCGACATTCTGACTGTTGTCACGAGTGAAGTTCTTGACAGCGAGAATCAGTCCGAGTTTCTCTGGTTGACCACCTGGCAGTTCGGGTTCTGATTTCGAGCCGAGCATGGTGAAGATGCGATCTATCTCCTCACTCGATAACGAGCCTGCTGGCATGCCCCGAAGCCACCCCACTGAATCGGTGACATTGCCATATTCTCCATCGGCGTTCTCGGGCGGAACCTCCGAGCGATTCTCATGGAAATGAATGAAGAGATCCGCTCTGCGGTCGGCCCAGTATTCGATCGTCGTCAGTCCGCCTTCACCGGCACCACCGGTGCCGTCGGCCAGCGTACTGTCGGTGCGGATGACGACGTCGACATTCTCTGGAAGCATTTGACTGAGTCCATTCGGATGGATCGCCGCCTCGATGTATGCGACCTCCCAGACATCGCGATCGCCCGACGCATCAGGCGGTGAATAGTGAACATAGCCGAAGCCGACAGTTACGCCGCAGTTGATCTCGCCTGAAGGCAGCGTCTTCAGTTCGATTGGCGAGTATCTCTCTGGACAATTCGTCTGTCCTTCGTTCTCTATCGAAATCTCATACGGTGCAGCGATCGAGGCGATGCGAATGCCCGATTCGTCGGCGTTCGGATCGAGGAGATCGAAGGAGAGGAATGAGATGAGCGAGGTCAGGAAATCCACTCCAGCATCGGCGATGTCGAAGTAGAACTTCTCCAAGCCGATTCCAAGAGTGAAATCGTAGGGTGTGTGGGTGAATTTCGCATCGATGACCCAGACATAACTCTCACCTTCCGAGAGGATGCCTTCAGAATATGCGAAGGCTTTCAGCAATGCTACTTCGAGGGTGCGTAAATCGTCCCAATCAGGATCGGTCAGACTATCGGGCAGAACGCTGATCTTGTAGTCGAGTTGTGGCTCCACGGAGAGGGTGTCGCCATCCAACTCGATGTTCTCGAATGAGATGGTGAGACCGACTTGGAGGTCATCGTCACCATCGTCATCGACATCCACCTGATGCAGCAAAGGGTCAGTATCTGAATCGAATATCGAGAATAGCGATGAAGTGAATGTTATCGACTCGAACTTCTCGACGACATTCCCGTCGGCGTCGATGTATCTTGTCATGATGACATAATCTGTCAGATTGAGCAACGTCGACCATATGGTTCGAACCTCACCGGGCGGACGGCTGTTCTCATCGGTGAGAATCCGATAAGGTTCAGGATGTGTGGGCGGAGGGGGCGTAGTATCGATCAGCGTGACGTCTTCGAGAGCGCTGTCGATGTCGTGCAGGGGATCGGCGATCGAGGTATTCGTGATACTGAGCCGCACCTGATCGAGAAGCGGGCCTGCGATTCGTCCGACTGAATCAGTCCCGAGTACATCCTCGCGTTGCTTTAGAACGTCGGCCAGATCATCGAGAATCGCAAAATCCTGCGACTCGATTCTCGCCTCGGCGCTGACCGCGACAAGTGGGGCGATTATGGGCAGAAGAAAGAGAAGACTGATGATGAGTGTCGGGGAGATTCTGGCGGACGGTGTCCTGCGGATGAGCCGCACTGAAGCATCCTCCATGTACGCACCTCTCTGAGGTGCGATTTAGGGTCTTGGGCTGCGAGAGCATCTGAAGCATCGACTTGAGACGCTTATGGTGGGGGGCAATCAAGTCAGTCTGATGGTTTCAATCGAACCGCAACCGGGGCAGGCAGTTCGGGCCACATCATGGCCCTCCGGCAAGGTGACCTCGAAGCGCTGAGAGCACTGGCTGCAATCCTGTTGCACGGTGCGGTCGACTGGCGCTGACGGGGCTTGTTCAGTGGCTGGCTCAGGCGCTGTCGGAACCTCCTCCTCGCCGGCTGGAACGGGAGGTGATGGAAGCGTCGATTCGGCATCTGCTTCAGCCTCTGCTGGTGTCTCGTCTGCCAGTGATGATTCCGTTTCCGCCGGCGATGGAGGAGGCGGGGACGGTAGAGCGATCTCGGCAGTGTCAGGAGCAGGTGGTGGAGGGGTTGGCAGAGATTCTTCGGGGGCCGAATCTGATGCAGCTTCATGACTCCATACTTGACCGGCGATCGGCGGTTCCTCGTCGTGAGAGAAATCCACCTCATCACGAGCGACGGCGGCTTCATCAGCCGCGAATTCGGCGAGCAGATCTGCGGCTGGGCTTGAAGGAGAGTTGGCTTGGATTGGCACGGAAGAACCGACGAGAGCCTCCAGATCAGGATCATCGATTGCGGCGGCAGGGCTGATTTCTGCAGCATGGGGATCACCGATCGCGGACATCCCTGTCGCGTATTGACCGAAGGGGGAGTTCGCGGTTTCGGTTGAGGGCTCAGTCACCGAAGTGCCACCGCCATACATCGCCTTCTGCTCTTCGAGGCTCAATTCTCGAGGCTTCTCCGCCTCGGCTACCGCCTGCTCGGCGAGCAGTGTTTCGAGGCGGGCATTGGACATTCTGCGCCATCCGACCATGCCTACGAGAGCGACGATGATCAGGGTCAGGAGCACGGCGCCGGCGGCCAGTACGAGCGGGTCGAGTCCGAGTGGGTTGTCATCGCTTGTACTGACGACGCTGACGAAATATTCGATCTGAGTGGAGACGCCAGCGTCGTTGGTGATTGTGCAGATCACTCGAAAAGTCCCTTTGCTCAGGAATTCGTGAATGACTTGGTCCCCGCTCGCATCGACATCATTGGTCGGGTCACCATCGCCATCACCATCAGTCTCGATGTCGAAGTCCCAGGAATAATCCAGCGAGACCGATTCGGGATCGATGACGTCGGGCTCGAATCGGTAGGAAGTACCGAGGACGACTGTGATCTCCTCGGTCGGGCTGGCCACGATAGGTGGAGTTGAATCGTAGAGTTCGATGGTCGCTGTATCCTCACTGACTTGACCCTGCTCGTCTGTGACACGCAGGGTCACGATGTGCTCTCCAGCTGAGTAAGTAGGATCGAATCGGAAGGTGAAGGAGCGACCATCGTCGAAATTGCTGGAATCATAAGAATCGATGACCATGCCATCGACCAGCCATTCGACGCTCGCGATTCCCCAATTGTCGGAGAATGCGGCACTCAGCACCAGGTCATCGTCGAAGTCGCGGCGAATCGTCTCCGAGGCTCCGATGTCAGCCTCGGGCGGAGAGATATCGCTGACTTCGATCTCGAGATAGACACTGTCTGAGCGACCATCCTCTGCAATCACTCGCAGTCGGATGGTCACGTTCGTCGGTTGCGTCCAACTGACATTGACCGTCAGTCCGACAGTGTCATCGATGCCGTCGCCATTGGTGTCCCAGTGGAAGCCTGTCGAAGGAATCTGATCAGAGCGGTTCGGCGTCTCGGAAGCATCGAGCATCACCGAGGCACCGACATCGACTGTCGCAAGATTCTCAGCGTCGCTGATGACCGGTTCAAGAACCGGCGTCAGATCCATTACGACGGTGGTCGCCACGATACTGGTTCCAGCGCCACCGCCGGAGGGGCCAGCACGGTTGTCGACGACGAGATAGAGATCGGTCCCTTCGTATTCCTCTGTCACCGACCAGACGAGATTCCGCTCCGTCGAGATCAGCAGCATGTCTGTCTCGTCGATTCGTGCAGCAGCCGTTCCGCCCGCCTCATAGAGATCGAGTTGAGCCTGAGTCATCAGAAAGACATCGGGATGTCCTTCCATCGTGGTTGCGAAGAGATCGACCTGAGTGCCAGCATCCAGAGTGAGGGGGCCGGCGAGAACCGCGTGCTCACCGACATCGAGTCGCACGATGGTGTCGACGATTCCGAAGGTCGGTGAAGTGATGGTCTGCGAATCCAAGGTCACCGAAGCCAGCGAACCCCCTTGTGCACCGTTACCCTGATCCTGGGGGTGTGCCATATTGTCGATGACCAGATACCAACGCGTGTCGCCCCGATCCGATGGCGCGGTCCAGTGCCATTGGCCCGCTCCTGTGAAGGACTCAAAGACCGATTCTTCCTGCCAGACCGAGTCATGACGGTAATTCTGTTCGTTCTGGTAGACCGAGATTGAACTCGCAGCGAATAACAGGATGTCAACCGCTGCGTCTGATTCGACATCGAAAGACAGTGTGTCACCGGGTGAAAGGATGCCCAGATCGACTCGAACACAGGCTCCATCATCGATATTCCAGTTCGCCGGCATCATATCGATATCGGCCGGAGTGCAGGAGATCACACCCCTCGCTCCGGCCTCGACTGCCGGTGCTGAGACTGCGATGAGAAGGAGCAGGAGAACCATGGCGGCTGAACTACGCATCGAGTATGGGTTCGCTCTCACCTTTTGAATCGTATCGCAGTCGCGTTCGGCCAAGTATCACGAACCAGAGGTTCGATTTCACCCCTCCATTCAGGTGTCGCGCGGAATAGGAGTGGGTGGGAACCAGCGCAGAACGACGACGTCGGCAACCGAGCGGACCCAATTCCACGGGATGGCGACATGAACTCGCCCTTCGACGATGTCTGCCGGTGGGTCAGCGACGAAGATGTGAGTGCACTTCCAGGCTTCTGTGTCGACGACCGTATCGTGAACCGTTCCGAGCAACCTGCCATCGGGCAGAATCACCGGAAGGTCGCGTATCTGACTGACATCGCTCTCTGCCATTGCCCGAGAGGCGACGCTTCAGCGCAATGAATCTTCGGCCTCTCGACAAGGAATTCAATCAAATTAGGAAGCCTGTGAAAATGAGCGAGCGGGCTGAGACATTCATCAGAACGACCTCAGATTGAATCGGCGGCGGAGCCGATTTTCGATGAGCGCTGTCGGGCGCTTGGGTGCCCGATGCTTCGCTTCTGAGGATGATTACTTTCCGCGGTTCTTGTTGGCCTTGAGTGACGGTCGGAGTTTCTCTGCTCCCTTACCCTTCTTGTGCAGGCCGCGTCCACGCTTGCCAGCGCTGGTCAATCCGCGCTCGGCGCGGCCGTGATGACTGGCGCCGGAGGCGATCCAACTCAGCTGCTTGTCGGACTTGATCGCCGGGTGGTGAGGATCGATCATGATGACTTCGTAGAACTTGTTCTTGCCGTCTTCGCCGACCCAGTAGGAGTTGAGAACCTCGAGGTTCGGGTAGCGCTTGCTTGTGCGCTCCTCGGCAATGCGCTGAATCGACTTGCCCATGGTGATCTTCTTGATACCGGACTTGCTCGGCTTGCGCTTCATGTGGATCTTGCCTTTGCGAAGACCACCACGTCGCACGCGCGTGCGCACTACGGTGATGCCCTGCTTGGATTTGTAACCGAGGCGGCGAGCGGCGTCGAGGCGCGTAGGACGCTCGACGCGCTGGAACACTGGCTCGCGGCGCCAGCTGGTCATGCGTTCGCGGCGGTGAGCGGCCGGAATGTTCGCCTTCGGCCGCTTCCAAACCTCTCCAAGATGCTTCATGACACCCATATCTCACCCTCCAAGCGAGCCGCCGACCGAACTCCCCTTTATGAGCCTACTCTCCGACTTCGGGACCCTTCGGGTTCCGCTTCTCGATTTTTCTCAACCCGAGCGCGTACCAACTGCAATCGTTGGTATCTGTTGGTCCGCGCTCCCGGACTTGAACCGGGGACCCCCTGATGGCTGCCTACAACCAAGTGTTTCCAGTCTACAGTCAGGTGCTCTAGCCAACTGAGCTAAGCGCGGCTGGCTGCTCGTGCGAACTCCTCTTTATCTCGCTTTCCGGTTACTCCGTTCGAACACTCGCCGACGCAGATGAGGACTGTAAATGTCCGTCGCGAGATTCTGGGACGAAACTCAGCGAGAAACTCAATGCGAAGAGGCAGATGAACTGAAACTTAACATCCATGATTTTGACGGCCTCCGGCCGAACTTATCCACTCCGATAATCGGCTTCACGCCCCTTCCCCTCCCCTCAACGGTTAAGAAGGCCGAGAAGACCATTTCACGGACGTAAGGCGCATTGCCAAGGTATGCATGGAGGACAAGGGATGGGGGATGTTTCGACTTCTGAGGTGAGCGGAGACTCGGCGGGCACAGCCGCGACGCGGATTCCGACCGCTTTGACCGACCGTGAATTGGAGGCTTTCGGGCCGCCCGACCCGCGGATTCTGGTCTGCGGTTGCGGCGGCTCCGGCAACAATACGATGAATCGAATCACCCACATCGGTGTCGAGGGTGCAATCACCGTAGCCATCAACACCGACAAGCAGCACCTCGATCATACGCGAGCGCAGCAGAAGTTGCTTGTTGGTCGCCACATCACGCGCGGTCTGGGAGCAGGTGGCGACCCTGTCACCGGCCGCCGCTGCGCGGAGGCCGGCAGGGACGTCATCAGTCGAATCGTCTCAGGCTCTGACCTCGTCTTCGTGACGGCTGGTCTGGGCGGTGGCACAGGGACTGGCATAGCTCCCATCATCGCCGAAGAGGCGAAGCGCTCCGGCGCTCTGGTCGTAGCCATCGTCACCACTCCATTCTCCGTCGAGCGCCGAATGCGTATGCAGCGGGCTTTGGAGGGTCTCGAATTACTGCGCAAGGCGGCAGATGCGGTGCTCGTTCTGGACAATAACCGACTGCTTCACTACGTCCCGAACCTGCCGCTCGACGAGGCCTTCTCAATCATGGATCAATTAATCGCTGAAATCGTCAAGGGCATCGTCGAGACGATAACTCTGCCCAGCCTGATCAATCTCGACTTCGCCGACGTGCGCGCGATCATGAAGGGCGGCGGCGTCACCATGATGCTCTATGGCGAGAGCGACCAAGGTCCTGAAGAAGTCGTCCACGAGTCGCTGAACCATCCTCTTCTCGATATAGAGATCGACGGTGCGACTGGTGCTCTCATACACGTCACCGGCGGCCCGTACATGACTCTCGAACAGGCGAATCAGGTCTGTGATCTGATGACTTCGCGCCTCTCTCCTGATGCGAATGTCATCTTCGGCGCGCGCCAAGACCCGGCCTTCGGTGATACCATCAAAGTGATGTCAATCATCACCGGAGTCGCCAATGAGCGACTCGATCGTGAGATGATGAGCGGTGATATGCTCGGCGAGGCTCTGAACATCGCCCGCCACGGTCGATTCAAGGAAGGCGGTAGCCTGCAGCGATTCGATTGAGGCCTCCCGAAGGGTGCAAAGCCTCAAACGGTGCTCACTTAGAGGATGATTCATGCAGACTATAGTGCGGTTGCAGGCAATTGGTCTGGTACTGATATTGACTCTCGGTTCAGTCGCTGCGCCCGCGAGCGCGCAGGATGCGGTCCAAGATCCCAAACAACCCTCCGTCGACAACCCCCACATGCATTTCTGGGGAGACAGTAGCCTGAACAACTGCTGGACCCACTTCGACGAGAACGACTCCGCCGGTTCCGCTCCCGAGGGCTATGGGGAGCAGACCTATTCCCAAGGTCAGCAAGTCGAGATCGACTATACCTGCAGAGTGCAGGAGAATTTCAAGCAGGACATGTACTTGGATGGAAATGGAACGATTCTCATCGAACTGGTCTTCCAGATCTACTCAGCAGATTGTACCGATCAATCCGAGTGCAAGGACCTGACCCTGACGCTCTACAGAGGCACGGTGGAAGTCGCTCGTTCGGTGACTCCTGTGAGTAGTGTCAACAACGGCGACGATGAGACCATCCGCTGGGAGATTCAAACCAACGAGACGATGGAACGCTGGAACAAGAGCAGCGAGGAACCGTCGATAAGAGTCGAGTATTCAGCACCTGGCGAGAGTGGATTATTATGTGGTTTGCTGTTCGACTGCGACGGCCAGTTCAGGATGTATTATTCAAACAATGAAGACAATGCCAGCGTCGTCGCCAATTTCCCAGTCATCAACGCCTCGGCGACAGGTGGCGGTGGCGGTGGGGGCGGCATCGTCGACAGAGTCGACGACGCATTGCCCGGCTTCGGTTTGGCGGCGGGCTTAGGCGCCTTGGCGCTCGCAGCGGTCGCAGGCTCAACTTCGCGCCGGCGCGACGAGTGATGGTATGTTCGACTGGGTCTCTGCAAT
>Ga0208879_1000294_pt1 | contig 53483 bp, 44 predicted proteins | sample Knorr_S15_td_Bot_FD_185605 | JGI IMG/M metagenome (GOLD analysis project Ga0208879, IMG submission 185605) | Marine microbial communities from Southern Atlantic Ocean transect - Knorr_S15_td_Bottom_ad_5009_LV_A (SPAdes) (version 2) | ecosystem: Environmental > Aquatic > Marine > Oceanic | place... | reverse complement strand
CTAACTCACTTGAAATGCTCGGGCAAGACGCTCATCAGAGACTCTCTGTTCCGTATCGCTGATTCCGGATACAGTATTGCATCCAGCGCAGTCTCCTCTTCACTCTGCCTAACTCACTTGAAATGCTCGGGCAAGACGCTCATCTGAGACTCTCTGTTCCGCATCGCTGATTCCGGATACAGTATTGCTTCCAGCGCAGTCTTCTCTTCACTTTGCCCTCACGGCGCTTGTGCTATGATTTCTAATGTCTAGGAATATTATTGGAGGGTACGAACCGCACAAGCGTCACCGCTCGCTTTATGTTGGAATCACGGGTCGCCAAGTCACTGCGGTCATCGCATAGCCTGGCCATTGCGCCGGATTGCTAATCCGGTGGGTCTACCCACGAGGGTTCGAATCCCTCTGACCGCGCTCAGTCAAAGAAGTCTGAGAAGTCATCGTCATATTCATCATCGTCGCTTTGATCTCCGCCGATGGAGCGCTTGAACTTCTTCACCCGACGCCGCAATAGCGGCAGACCGATTAGATTCAAACATAGTAGAACCAGGAATGTCATCCCGGTTATTTGGAATATCTCATTCTCGAGGTAGGACTCGAATGTGGCCAGATATTCGATGCCGAAGGGGGGCTCTGGCGGCGGTGGCGGTTCCGGCACTAGATATTCTCGATAATCCCAATACTGGTCATCGACTTGTACCCGCTCGATATTGTTGCTCTCACCGTAAGTTTGTATATACATCACATTGCCGACCTCATCGGTTGGTGTGAGGATGTAGTAATAGGTCCGATAAGGAACAGGCCCTTCGGGAATCCAACCCGATTGTTGGTACCAACCCACGGTTCCAGCGGTGAAGGTGATATTGGTTTCCAGCGGCTGCAATAATTTCAGGTCGGTATTATTTGGTCGGGAATCCAAACGATACAAATTGTAGGATACCGCACCACCGATCTCATCAGCAGGCCAGGTCCAGGTGAGGTTGACGACATAACAGCGCGACCAATCGAAGAACCAACTCCAGCATTCAGAATCATTGGTGAATGTGACCGTATGCTGCAAACTAACCACTTCGGTATTGGGTGGTATCGCATCACCACAGGTGAGTGTCGTCTGCGGGAAGCCACCAGACTCAGAGATGCTGGAAACATTACCGCGGTAGAAATCAGGAATCGATTGCCGGTCGATTGGCACCACGAAATAGCTTGAACACATACCAACTGCGAGCGCAGTGGGGTCATTCCAAGAGTCATCATGGGCACCTAATTCAGCCACACTGGTATCGCTGACCAGAAGTTCCCAAGTGGCATATGATTCTACACTATCGACCAGTGGGAATGGCATATTAGTCGAGACTGGCATGGAGTTTCGGTATATTCTCCAACCTCCGAAGTAGAGATTATCCAAATCACCGGATGGTTGCCAAATCACCCTCATATATCCTTCAGGGAGTATCTCCAGACCGACGGTGCCTGGGCTGACCTCGATCTCAGGCAGACTGCCGGCCAATAGATAAGCGCCTGAATTCACCAATAGTGCCGAAGCGGTTTCCTCATCGATGATAGAAAACTCGTCATCATCGCTCAATGGCCCCCAGTCAAGGCCGGTGAAATTATGTAAATTGAATAATTGTAATGAACTTCTATTGATGCTGGGTGGGATCAAAGCCGAGAGATTGAATTCGAGGTACATATTTTCCATGCCGGTGTCGGGGTTTGAGGCGTCGGTACTGATGACCTCGATATTCATCACAATCAGTGCGTCTAATCCGGATTGAAGATTGTAGTTCACACCCACTCGGGGTACGCTCTGCATGGCTTCGAGTCGTGCCGAAGTCAACGTAACCGCCTCACCATCGAGCCACGGTGCTTGTTGCAACCTGGTGCGATTGAACACGGTCAGATAGGTGTATGACGATTCTTTATTGCCCAGAGCATCTTCTACCGTGACCATGAACATATGTTCGCCCATGCCGATCAGACTGGCGTCGAACTCGATGCTCTTACCATATGACCAAGGTATAACCCCAGCGAGATACCAAGAGTAATTCAGCGGCCTTGCTGCTGTGGATGCCACCTGAGCGCGCAGGGTGATGTTTTGACCGGTATCATAGATTCTCAATGTATTATCCTGGGTGGCGACAGGATTGATCTCTCCAGCCACGATATTCACCGTCTCGCTAAGGACATTGTCCGAAGGCTTGTCGTCATCGCCTTCGGCGAAGGAGGTTGGAATGGTGATTCGTAGAATCTTTGAGCCCAAGCCTTCAAGGTCATAATTGCACACTATGCTTCTACCGGGATGAATGGTGGCGTTGGAACAATAATATGGCCCGCTTTCGTATTCGAAGAAAATCGAGAAAATCTCCAGTTCTATCGTGGTATTGATTATCGAGGTATGGCCATTATTCTTGACCTCGACCTCGACCGAGTCCTGGCCGAAAAAGTAATCGGTGGAATCCGGTTTGTAGGCCGGATACATCTGCTCGACAATCAAATCAATGGCATCGTCAAAATATACGTATGAGCTGGCGAGATTGTTGAAAGAATTCATATCGCTGCTCGAATTCAACACCCCGTACTCAAGCAGGAATACACCTTCTAGGGGTGAACTGAGATTCGGCAGAGACAGGTTGAAGAATTCTGGCCCCCCTTCGCCTCCGGGATTACTGATTATCACGCTATCATTAGCGATAATGTTGTCGCCGTCGTCTATCAATCGCCAACCTGCTTCGACCACCAAGTCGCAATTGGTGGTGCATGAGGTGACGGTTCCCTTGAAGTATAACGGGTATTCGGTATTGGAATTGTAGATCCATTCACCATCTTGAATGGCATAATTGTGGTGCCCAGGGCGGATATCCCAGTCGGAATCAATCTCTATGTCCATGAAGTACTCGGACAGATTAAAGGTGTAGGCGAAAGCATCGTTGCTGGCATTCTGGTCATCGATGAGAAAGCGGAATACAATGGTGTAGATTCCCGGCTTGCTATAATACTCAAAGGTGGTGTCGAATTCTATCGTTGCACTCTGTCCGGGGGATAGGGTTGGTATAGATTTCAAGCCATTTTTCTGGTCACTGCCCCCAGAACACAGTGTGGTGACGAAATCACCGGCACAGGTGGTCCATTTCAACGGCTTGGACGAAGTGGTTGTGGAGCCGAGGTTTTGCACTATCACCGAAGGTTGAATCAAATCCCAATGTGAATAATTAGCCCCTTGGATCGGGGTGGAACCAGATATCACCGCCACATCCCCGGAAAGAGAGGCGCTGGCAACCGGCAATGAAACAATCCCGGAAAAACCCGAAATCAGCAATCCTAGAACCAGAATCAAGGCTTTGGGTGAGCGATAAAGGGAGAAATCATTCTCGATGATTGAGAACCCGCGGCCGCACTGCATCATCATCGTGTAGCATCCGTACCTCAAATAAGATTCGGCTGTGCTGACCTTGTGGCCAGCCAAATGATGGGTAAAACCACCAACCCAATATTGCCGATCGTGCACTGGCTCAACCGTAGGCTTATGGGGTAGCGTTGTCGGTGGAGTTTCGTGGACGCTGACCCGGCTTTGTCTCGGCGCTCGTTTGTGGGCGATGAGTCTGGAATGACCGCAGTAATAGAATTCCTTTCTGCATTTATTTTATTCTTGATGATTGTCACCGCTTATCTCTCGTTGACACAGTTGAGTTTGGGCGCCAATGATCCGGGTTTGGACCGCTTGGACCGCGCCTCTTCCGAAGGCCTTCAGCGATTGACCGATGATAAAGGATTATTCGTGCCGTGGCAAGAAGGTGATCGCGATCTGGGTAATACGACTACAGATTGGCATTTGGTAAATGCCTCGACGCTGATAGAAGGCGATGTCCTGCCCGGTTTAGTCGCCGCTGATGGCGTACTTGACGGCGAGAAAATATCAGCCCTGCAGAATATCTCAGAAGGGCAATTTGCCCGTGGAATCGGACTCGATGAATCATATCAGTTCAAGTTGGTGATTAAGGTGGTAGATAGTGCCGATTCAAGTCGTATCGACACGATAATATTTGCCGATGGCACTCCGAGAACCGCGGCAAAGGATAGTTCTACGGCAAGCAGAGTTTTTTCATTGGGTGATGAATTGGTCAGAATCACCCTCGAGGTACACGATGGGGCACGGCACTTCCCCACCTTACGCATTACCGAGTTCCAGACCAGACCGATTGCCGGGCAACCGGAATGGATTGAGATGTATAATCCGAATGGATTTGCGGTAAATTTGTCTGGTTGGGGACTGATGCGGCAGACCGGTTCCTCAGCGGCCTCAGTATTGTTTGAATCGGGTGTGCTCCCGGGTGGCAAGGTGGCTCTGTATTCGGGCTGGGCCGAGTTGCAGGAATCCGGGAATGCATCATTCATCATCGACCTCAGCGAGTCGGGATTGTTAGGGGTCGGGGCTCAGGATGGCCTAGGTGATGCCGCCGGTTCGCTTTCATTGACATATGCCGATATCACTTCGACCGGGACCATTTTATTCACAATTACATGGAATCCCACCTGGCTTATCGGCGTCGGGGATTCGATCTACTTTCTCGGTGGTTCACCCGGCGAGACAGAGAACTGGAATGTCACTTCGACGCCTTCTCCGGGTGATTGGTAATCACTTCAAACCGGACCCCGTCTGCACAGCCTTCATTTACTGAGGCCGTCGTCCCATCTCTGTATTCCATGTTACCAAGCACATCCTATACCCGTGACCGGTGCGTTACCGGGGTACACGGTCTGGATGAGATTCTGCGCGGCGGCATCCCTTACGGCTCTACCGTATTATGTTCCGGCACCTGTGGTTCGGGGAAAACGACTCTGGCAATGGAATTCCTCGTTCGTGGTTCGATGGCCGGTGAAGCCTGCGCCCATTTCACCGCTACCGAGCCCTCGGTGAAACTCTTGGAAAACATTCGCCAGTTCCAGTTCTTCGACATGCAATTGGTCGATAGCGGACTGATCAACGTATTCGATATGGACGTTCTGTATTCGTGGTTAGGTCTGACCAAAGCGACCTTTGAGTTGGAGGATGTGCACGCTCTCATCAAGGCGATAACCGATATTGTCAATACCATCGGTGTCACTAGATTGGTAATTGATTCAGTTACCACATTGTGTTACAAAATCAAGAGTGAGCAGTTGATTCGTGATTTCCTCTTCACCTTGGGAAAGAAACTCGCAACTCTGGGTTGCACCACCATTCTCATCGCTGAAATCACTTCGGCGACTGAAAATGCCCATTGGTCATCATTCGGCGTCGAAGAGGCGATATGCGATGGCATTTTGGTGATGGGAGACACCGAGAGAATGGGTCATCTCATTCGCTTCCTCCAAGTGGTGAAAATGCGTGGCTCGGCGCACAGTCGAGCAAAGTATGCTCTTGAACTAACCCCGTTGGGAGTGATGTTGACGCCAATGTTGAAATGGGGCTCAATCGGTGATAAATCGAGTCAGTGGGGGATGTGATAGGTGATAGAATTTGACCAACGTATCTCTGAGCAATTATCCGAGGTGTCGCTGAACAGTTCGATTCAGGTCCGGGTTGGTACCTCTAATGCTTTCATGGTCACCGCCAGTACCATCCTGCCGCTGATCGAGATGTTCGATATGGGTGGCGTTTATATCTCAGCCAGTCGCGGTGCGGTGGAAATCATCGAGGCATTCGAAGAAATCGGCATGCCGACCGAGAGGATTCATTTCATCGACCTGGTCTCCTCAGGGTTGCTGGGGGGCACCGAAACACAGTACGACAACATCACCTTCATCGATTCGCCGATAATGCTTGAAAGTATTCTTCTGCGGACGATGTACCACATGAGAACCACACCGTACGAACGTAATTTCGTAATTCTCGATAGCGTTAATGCCTTGGCGATTTACAATGAGGACAGAATGCTGGCGGAGTATCTACATACATTCATCAACACTTTCAGGCAGAGAGAGGTCTTGACGGTGATAATCAATGTTCCAGACCAAACCCCACCTGGTGTTCTGGCAAACCTCGACCTATATTGCACCGACTTGGTCGACCGTGGTCAAGTGGTCATTCATTGAGGATACTGGGGATTGGAAATGGCCGAGAAAATCACTTTTTCACTTGAAGATGAGGAATTTTTCGGCTCCAAGGGTAGTTTTGGCATTCCCAAATTCGATTCCACCCTCGACGGTGGCATTCCCCGCGGCTTCTTCGTCATCGCCATCGTTGAGACCGGCAGTGGGGCAGAATTATTCGGCAAACAATTCGTCTCCCCGGCAGAGGAGCCAGACAATACCATGTACATTTCAACCAGTGAATCAGGGGAGCAGATTTTTCAGATATTCGACAAATATGGTTGGCCCAAGGATATCGGCATACGTACGATGGGAGAAGAATATAATCAGCGCGTGCTGCATAAGGAATTGCAGGCCAGTCGCTTCCGCATGGAAGGCTTCACCATGGCCGACATCCAGAAATTGGCGCAGACTAGATTCGTCGATGATGAGGCCGAGGATTTCCTCACCGAGTTGACCAATGAAATAATGAGTCTGGGACAGTATTTCCGCGCCGTGATCGACAGCATGGACTTCTTTTTCAATCGTGAGGACCCCTCCAGGGTGATGGCGATGATGCGCATGATGCAGGCGCATACCCAACTGAATCGCGGTCTCCTGTTGTGTACGGTCTCGGATTCGACGGTGACCAAGGCGATGGAGCAGGAGCTGGAGATGCTCGCCGACATGGTGCTCAAGTTCGAGGTTCATAGGATGGGTAATGAATTCGATACTAGAATGGTCATCAGAAAATTCCGCAACGCGCCGGAAAACCTCGCTATAATCTCTTTCAAGGTGACTCCCGAGGAAGGGATTACCCCTGAGACTGTTCAACGTATCATATGAGCAGGTGAGGGCGACCGTACGAATAGAAGCATTACGTGTGTCGTCCTCACTGTGTTAGAATAGCCACAGTGGCCTCTTACATTCCATCGCCCGCTTGAGGCCACCTATAGGCCCGAGGATTCGCATCATCGCCTCGGTGCGTAAATCGCCACCCAGGAAGGCGTTACCCAAGCGCTTTGAGCGCAGACTGATGCGTAGGGCTTTGCCCATCGAGCGGCGCACCATTTTCTCATAACTCTCAAGTCCGAGGCCATCGGAACGGTTGGAGAGAATAGCATCGGCGGCGAACTTAGCCGAAATCATCGCCTGCGAAATCCCACCACCATTGCTCGGCATCACCAATCCCGCGGCATCACCTACCGCCAGCACATTCCCGTCGACCATTCGCTTCACCGGGCCCCCCATGGGAATCCATCCACCGCCCCAGGAGAGAACTTCAAAGTTCATCTTCTGACAAAAATCGCCGAGGTATCGCTTGAGCATGACCTCACCCAATTTCCCTGCCGCAACCCCCAGTCCGACATTGGCGGTCTCGCCCTTGGGGATTATCCACGCATAGCCTCCGGGGGCAACCGCACCGAGAAAAACGTCGAAGGTATCGGGAATCTCACCTTCTATCTGGGCATAGATGGTCGGAATCTGGTCGGCGGGGCGGAAAATCTTGTCTTTGCCGCGCCGTAGTCTTGCCACCTGCGCCAATGAGCCCGATGCATCGATGACATAATCCGCGGTGTAGGTACCATTGGTCGTAAGATAGAGTTCACGCCCGAGTTTCGGTTGCTTCTGCACCTTGCGCAGTGCGGTGCCGACTCTGATTTCGGCACCCGCAGCGGTGGCGCGCTCGGCCAGCAGGCCATCGAATTGTGGCCGGTGGGCACTGAAAGCATCCAACTCAAATCCCCAGCATTTCATGCTCGGAGAGAATACCCGCATCCAATCCAATCGGGCCAGCCTGACCCGGTCGGGAAAATCGAAGGACGTACGTAGCCAAGGGTCTTGCTCGACCTTGTCGAAGGCGGCTATCACCTCGCCCCAATTAGGAATACATTCGCCGCACTGAGCCGGATTACCGACGATTTCTCGGCGCTCTATCGTCAATACGTCGACCCCCTCCTCGGCCAAGCGCTGCGCCGCAACCGACCCGGCAGGCCCAGCGCCGACAATCAGTGCTTCACGATGCTCGATATCCTCTCGAGCATTATTTTTCTCGGAGCCGCTCACAAACTCACCAATTCGTGTCCGATTCTATTCGTATCTGTCGATGACCATCTGAGTAAGGCTCTCGATGCAGTCCCTCGCCTCACTTTGGGGGAATTGGCGTAGAATGCTCAATGCTCGGTCGAGATGATTACGTACCAAAGTCCTGGCGTATTCCAAAGAGCCAGCCTCGGTCAACAACTCAACCAACTCGTCCCACAGACCATCGTGGAATCCGACGATCACCTCGGATAATCTGGTTCTTGAATCGCCGTGGAGAAGGGTGAGAGCATGAATCAGGGGGAGGGTCATCTTACCCTCGATCACATCGGCACCGCGCGGTTTGCCCATCCTCTCATCACCGAGAATATCGAGTAGGTCGTCGACAATTTGGAAGGCCAGTCCCAATTCCATACCGAATTCACCCAATTCTCGTGCTTGTTCAGGGCTCAAGCCGGCGACCAGAGCCGCGGCCTGACAGCCGGCGGCGAAGGGTTGAGCGGTCTTTCCACTCACGATTGAATAGTAATCTTCTGGAGTTGTCGCAAGGTCATTCACATGCGCTAATTGCTGCAGTTCGGAACTAGCGATTCTAGCACAACATTCAGCCATTATCTCAACTATTGTCACATCATATCTTCCACCGAGGGCAAAGCCTTGGACGAATAACCAATCGCCGGCAATCATCGCCTTCTCGCTTCCAGCACGCTCGTGGATGGTAGGAACACCACGCCTCTGTTTGGCTTTGTCGTTGATATCATCGTGTACCAATGTGGCGGTATGTATCAGTTCAAATGCCAGTGCCAGAGGAATGACCTGATCTCTGTCTGTACCACCGGCGACCTCGTGGGCTAGCAATATCAACAGCGGCCGCATTCTCTTGCCGCCAGCCAGCAATACCTGCCCGGCCAATTTAGCCACTTCACCATGGCCTTTGGCGATGGCCTTTTCGATTATTTCTTGCAGATGAATGTCGATTTCCAGCCGGCCTGCCTCAAGCCTGTCTTCTATCGCCGTGCTCGGTAGCATGTGCAAATCTTTCGACATGGGTCGCATATATCAACAGGTGGCTAACGCCCTATGTCTGCGGGAACCATCCCGCCGAGGTGGAGCAATGTCCGAGGAAGGCACACTGCAGGTGTATTACAACCCATCCTTGGGTGATGGTGCGGGTGCCGGAGCACGCCGATTAGCCGAGAAAAACCAAGCCATTTCACTGCTCCCAACCGATAATCTGAGTGGCGCGGCAGATCGATTATCACAGGGCGAGGGAGACCTGCTGGCCTGCAGTGCAGAGTGGGCGATTGCCAATCCTTGCGGCGGGCTGACGGTGGTAGGAACATTGGCGCGAAAGGAACCGACATTGATAATGGTGAGCGATGATAAGATGGAGTATCTCGCCAAGTCGGCCATTATCGTTGTCGAACTAGAATTGACTCGGCGGCAGTTGCTGCGCGTCCGTGCTGACCTGGATATCCGCACCCCACATTCTATCGGAGAGTCATCTGGGGAAGAATCCCCTGACCTCTCCGATAAAGTCGCAGTAGCCACTTGGCTTGAGGACCTTCGCCAACGTGGTGAAATCGATGGATTCGTCATCAGTCGTTCGCTTTTCGATGCCGCCAATATCAAATCTCGCCGGCATACGCTCGGATTGCAACGTGGCGAATCAGGTAGGCAGAGATTTCTCCCGCCACCATGGCAGGGATTCACCCTTCTGATGGCAAGACCAGGTTTTCCCCTCGACATCATCATTGATGATCTGGATGAATCGGCATTTTTGGCGTTTAATCTGGAATCGAAATTATTGCATGGAATCGATGAGAACTTTTTGCCGTATGTCGGATTGTATGCCGGTCAAAGGCAGATTGGCCCCGTATTGCGCGAATTGGATTCAGAGGATGACCTGCATCTTCGTACCGAATTGACCGATGGTTATGGCAAACCCCTCAGCACCAAACCGCGGGTTGAATTGATGCTTGAAGTGTTGAATAGTGATGGTACAGTCACGATTTCAGTTGAGAGAATCGCGCCCTATGATGAGTCCGGAGAAGCGGTAATCCGTATTCTTCAGACATTCACTGATATGATGGAAATCGCCACCATGGAACATCTGGCCAGCCCTCGTCATGGTGAGGCACGACCACCGATGATGAATCTTGAAGACTAGTGCGTCCGAATTCATTCGATACAATACTGAGGACGCACCGCGAGGAGCAAGTGAAGAAAATCGATTATAGAGCAGAATAAGCTATGCTTTCCTGCTCGAATCACGATTTGATGAGCGTTTGCGACTCGCTTAAGCAAGTCAACTAGTGTTCACACAATAAGAATCCTGAGGTGAACACTAGGAAGTCTGCGGCTCCGAGCCCATCAACTTGATGAGTTGCTCGTCTATTTGTGCGATTTTACTCTCATCACGTTGGTCTCCGGCCAGCAATACTGAGTAGCCATTGCTGAGCAGGTCGGACTCGAGCTCCTTTATCTCGGTTGGAATGCTGCAATCTACCACATTGGCAAATCGGTCCTCAATTCCCTGCGCATCTCCTTCCCATTTACTTGAAGCCCGAAGTAATCCCTGTACCGCTTGCTGTACCAATTCTATCGAGGTCGGCGGCTGATGGATGACCTTCTCTAGTTGGTCGCGCATATCACCGTACATCTGCCGTGATTCTCCCAACCTCTCAGCCACCCCCAATATTGCTTCCTTGGCCTTGGAAATGTCGGTATTGGCCTTACCTAACCTCTTGTGTACCCGTTCAAGCTCTCTGCGGGTCTCCAACAATCCGGCCGAGATGGTGTCGCGTAATTTCGCCAACTCCAGCAAACCGTCATCCATATTGGAAATCCGCTCGGTAAGGTCTTGGCGCAGAATCATTTCCAACCCCTTCATATCGCTTGAGACCCGCCTCAGTAAACCATCGCCGTCCTTATTTATCAAGCGAAGATGATTCTTTGCGGATTTCATGTTTCGTCCCATGAGTGCCCTCCTACCACATGCCTCGGCGATACCTGCTCAGGTCGAGGATGCTTGAAGGTGTCGCACAACAAGCGAGTCCTCGATTTCTCCAATCAACAGCAATAAAGGTGCTCCGGCAAGAATATTTTTCTCCACTAAACGGCATATTCTTCTGTTTGGCAATGCGAAGGCTCATGAATGGTATTGCGTCGAACCCTTTGGGGTTCGGGTATGGATGGGGCTGAAGAAATGCTGAAAACGCTGTATCAGGCCCGTCTGGATGACCTCCGACAGATAGCGGTCGAGCGCGATGTCGCCAAGGCGGGAAACGTCGAAATACTTCGCGCCAGATTAATCGCCGAACTGGTCATGAACGATTTCGATTTATCGTGGGAAGGAATTCAAAATGCCTCCAATGACGACCTTGGTGGTTTTCTCGGTGTTTTCGGGGTCAAGAAAACCGGCTCTATCAAGGCCCGACGACAGCGCCTGTGGCTACACCTTAATCACGACCCGAAGCAATTGACCATCGATTCGCTACAGAAGTTGACCCGAGATGAACTTCACGCTCTGTGTATTAATCTTGAACAGCCACGCTCAGGTAATAAGACCGACCTTTTCGGCCGGGTTGCCGGCGTGCTGGTGAGCCATGAGAACTCATGGGGGAAGATCAAGAAGAGCCTGAAGCGCGGAACCACGAGCGCAAAACTCCCTCCGACATCGGCGGGGAAGCCGAGTCACTCACCAATAACCCAAGCGGCTGCCGTACCCACGCCACAACCGGTCGACGAGCCTGAGATCCAACCTGAGCATGAGCCGGAGCAATTCGATTTCGCAGAAGATATTGCAGATTCACCGGCGGGGTCGGATTTAGCCGCTCCGATGACGATACCGAGTCCGACCCAGAGAGCGAGTTTGAACGAGTTGATGACGGCCGAGGAAATCCAGAGTTTACGCGACCGCATCGAGCGGTTTGTCGAACAGAATGGCGGCAAATGGAGCTTTGATGATGAGGCGGTGCTGCGAGCAGAATTACTGGAGCGTGGAATCCCCATCAATCACCCTCGGGTTTCGAGTGCACTGGCGGAGTGGCTCGCCGAGGCCAGCGACCAACAAGCAGCATCGAGTAGTACGGTATTGCCATCACCGTCTAAGCATGAAGTAGGTAGCGAGCAGGTGGTGCTAGAACTAGAGGCGAGAAATGCCGAATTGGAGAGTTCAATTCGCGATTTCCTGCTAATTGGAGAACCCACAGATAGCGACGATATCGAGGCCTTCTTCACCAGCCTGGGCCGGCAAGGATTTGCGGTCGATTACGATAGGGTGAGGCAGCATATCACCGCCAAGTTGAATGAAATCTCAGCCCTTGTAGAAGCCGAGCGGGAAGCGATTCACCTCGGGCCCGATTCCTGGCGTGAGAGGGAAGAACTGCGCAGATTGGAAGTTGTGCGGCCACAACTTCTCGATGGGCTCGATTCGATTCTCGATGCCTGCGACGGAGATATGGTGCAGGGGCGCTTGGAGTTCGAGAAGTTGGCGCGAGATAGTGGCCTCGATATGCGCCTCCCCGCGATCAGCGGCAGGCTGCACGGGCTATTCGACCTACAGGTTTCTCTCAATGAGAGTGCGGCACTTAACGACCCGAGAATTGCTCGTCGTGAGAGAATTGTGCGAATCATGCAACACGGTGCGGTGCACTTGAGTGATTCGGCGCAAACCGCACTCAACCGACTGGAGAGAAACATCGATGGCTTTGAACAGGTCGTCGAAGCGATTCTACGTAAGTCGGGTGGCGAGTACGGGGTTGGTGAACAGGCCCTCCTCATACGCTTCTTGGAACAGCGCGGCTATAGCGTGAATACCGCTGAGTTGCGTCCCCGCATCGTCGCCTGCGGTGGGGTGGTCGGGGTTGAGTTGGGTTTCATCTCGCCCCGTGATGTGCCTCCGCTACCCAGTGGCATCAACCTCAGTGAGAGCGAAATCGATGCGGTGGTTGCTGAACTGCGCACGGTCATCAGGCAATTTGACCGTCCGGAACTACCGCTTGAAGATGATGAGGCAATTGAGGAAATGCGTCTTGGGCAGGCCGTGGTCGAGGCGAGTGAGACCCTCGACCGGGTAAAAGATAATCTTGAGCGAGCCGATGCGCTCCTCAGCCAACTGGATTTAACCAGCGACCACTGACGAAGGCCACTACGTTAAGCTTCGACTTTCGGCCTCCTGGACTGGCTGAGCCGGAACCTGAGCACTGGACTGAGGGCTCTGCCCGAGGGAAGTGCGAAGTACAGTAGAATGTGATTATCCTGAGTTACGAGACCGAATCAACGAGTTTCGATGCAAAGAGCTCGTGCTGGAAGACATACGAACTGCTTACTGATGCACGGTCTCCCTCACTGCGGTTTGGTTCCAGTGAGTTTTCCTGCCATCAGGAATGGCAGGAGGAGCCGGCCACGAACATTTTCATAGCCGACATCGCGCATCATTCTGCGATAGAATGGGATGGTGCCGAAATGGACATAGGTCTTGGCCAACCACTTCCATGGATGGTCGGGATTTTTGGTGACTCTACGGGCCACCCATTGCACCACAGTAGCCATCCAGACACGACCTAATAATCCGTGCGGGAATCGTCCTTTTCCGGCGTCGCAGATCACCATCCTCCCACCTGGTTTGAGGACCCTCAACATTTCCTCTAAACCTTTTTTCTTATCATGGAAATCCCGAAACGAGAACAGGCAGAATACCCGGTCAAAGGTTTTGTCCTTGAAAGGCAGCGATTCGGCGGTTGCCTCAACATAAGACGCCGGCGCCTCGGACCGAGACGACCTGGCCGCATCGACTCTTTTCTTTGCCACCACCAGCATTTCTTCACTCGGGTCGAGGCAGGTTAATTCGACCCCGGCAAGGTGTTCGGCGAAAGTGCCCGGACCACAGCCGACCTCCAGAACCTTCATTCCCGGCTGCGCCGATTTTGCAACGTGGCGGCGCCAGCGTGAATCTTGGCCGAGGGTAACTATTGAATTGACCTTATCGTAAACCGGAATGGTGGCCTCAAGATGCCGAATCAATTCGTTCCATTCCTCGGCATCGATTCCCGAGGCATCGATGCCGTGTTCCCGACCTCCGTCGCTCGGTAGTCCATCTTTGGGCATCGTCTTCAAGTGCTGCGGTAGTGCCTCCTAATTCAAACGCTTGGGTCGATGGGTGACGAAGAAAGAAAGCATTACCCAATGCTTGAGGTGAAGTTGCGTCCGTCAGCAATATAAACTCCACCAAAGTCGCAAAAGCATCATAAGGTGATATACTTGAGTAAGGCGGAAATCCTGTCCCTAATATTAACCGCGGAAGCGGAAGCAGAGAGCACCCTGAAAAAGGCTACCGAGAAGGCTCAGAAGATCCTTTCAAATGCCCGTTTACAGGCTGCTGAAATTATCGCTGAGGCGCGTTCGTCGGGTCAAGAAAGTGCCCGTACAATAGTCGAAGCAGCGAAATCAAAAGCAGGCGAAGAAGCAGATGCGGTCAGCGCCGATGGCGATGAGAATATTATCGCCATCAAGAACAATAGTGATAGTCACCGCCCAGATGCGGTCGATGTCGTATTAGCGTCTTTCATGGACGAATAGTCGAATTATTTGGGGATTGGCAATGTCTGGTATCACTACCGCCGAGATGTACCGAATCTCTGTCGCCGGCACCCTCAATGAATTATCCCCGACGCTTGAGTTGGCGGCACGGCTGAGTGCGATTCACATAACCGATTATGAGGGCAAGGACCTTGGTATCGGCACCCCTTATGATGTGGCCGATGATATCAGTCACCGCCTGGCGGCGATGCGCTCCTGTATCAGCCACCTCCATTCGACTGCGGATAAAGAAGTAATCGAGAATAAAACCATGCGAGACTCGCTCGAGAATTCACTACCGGGACTGATAGATACGGCAATCGATGATATCAAGCGTCTAGATGAGGTCAACACTCAACTAGAGCAATTGGAAGAACGGATTGAGATATTGCAAGTTCTCTCACCTCTAGGTCTCAACCTGGAATTGTTGAGCGGTTTCAAGTCACTTTCGGTTAATCTCGGCACCACCCCTTTCCTATCGCAATGTGTAGCCGATTTGGATGGGCTATCCGATGACCTGATGGTGTTCTCCTCTCATGGCAAGGGGAAAAGCGGAGTGCTGGCAATATATTGTGAGAACTCAGCGGCAGAGGCGGTCGAGAGGTTATTGACACAGCATGATTTTGAATCGATCACCCCCCCTGATGGTGAAGGTTCTCCGGCGATGATGTTGCAGGATATCGACAGTGAGGTTGGGGGCTTGAAGTCCGAAGCTGAAAATCTCCACGCCAGTCTTGAGACTTGGAACGATGCCAACGGTGGCCTCCTCGTCGGGGGTATCGAAGTCTTGGAACGGGACTTTGAGATTCAAACCGCTCCGGTCAGGGTAGCCGTCAGCGAACACGCCTTCATCATGGAAGGTTGGGTCATTTCCGAGCGGGCCGAAGAGACCGTTGCCGCCTTATCGAAGGTTGCTACCTTTGCCGAGTCCTCACCGTTTGAGATGCCGCGTGGGCGCGGCCATCACTTCACCGGCGAAGAGGTCGAACTTCCGCCAATCGCATTCCAGAATTTTAACGCCGCCAAGCCATTTGAATTGTTGACCGATGCAGTCGGACGACCGAAGTACGGACGCATCGACCCAACCACCTTCATGTTCATCACCTACCCGATATTCTTCGGATTGATGCTTGGCGATATCGCCTATGGTATTGCAATCGTTGCAATTGCGTGGTGGCTATCGAAGAAATTCGTTCGTAATGAGTTGGTCATACAAGCATCTGGTCTACTATTTTATATCGGTTTTTCAACCATCGTATTCGGCTATATTTTCGGTGAATTTGCCGGTTTTGAATATCTGCCGCACGGTGTATGCGACATCGAAGGAATCGTCGGTGTGGCGCAGTGTGAAGCTGCGCATGGCCATTACCACTGGGAAGCCGCAGCACATGCTCCCGGATGGGTGACTTGGATGACCGCCCTATACCCAAACGGAGGGGAGATACAGTGGATGTGGGAAGGGATGTTCGGATTGAATTTAGCCTATCCATTCCACCGTGTATCGACCCACATCAACGACCTAATCATCTTGTCTATATATCTCGGTATTCTCCACCTTGCTCTAGGGATGATACTAGGCTTCCGTGAGGTCAACCGTGAGCACGGTATCGTAGCCGCGATGTTTGAGAAGGGTTCATGGCTTCTAGTGCTCGGCGGTGGATTCTTTTTCGTCTATTCATTCATAGTGTCACCGAAGCATAGCGATGCTGATTATCTGGCCTTGCTGGATATGTTTGCCACCGTCGGTTTGATAGTCTTGGGAATCGGTGTTTTCATGGTGGTTATCATGTTGTGGAAGTATGAGGGTATCCCACTGCCCATCGCCATCGGCCTGGGGCCGCTGGAATCCCTGCAAATCCTCTCCAATACCATCTCATATGTGCGAATTTTCGCGGTCGGCATCGTCGGCGTCAAAATCGCTGAGACCGGGAATGAGATGCTCTATGTGCCGATGGCTCATACCTTGGCTGACTTTTCCCATGCCGGAGCAATGGACCTGATTTTGATTCCAGTCCTGCTCATCGGTTGGCTCGGGGTGCAGGTATTCGCTCTGGTATTGGGTATGTTCAGCCCCAACGTTCAGGCCGCCCGTCTCCACTTCGTTGAGTGGATGGGCAAGTTCTACGAGACCGGGGGGGTTCCCTTCGTTCCGTTCGGCAAGAAATTAGTAAATGTGGAGGCCGATTAATCACATATCAAGGTCCCAATATTATTGGACAAAATGGAGGAAAAAATATGAATATAAATTGGATGAGAATTGCCCTAGTGGTATTGTTTGCAACCCTTGCAGTGACATTGATTGCGGACTTTGCTGCGGCAGAGGCACACGATAACGAACAAACGGTTACTGCGAGCGCCAAGTTGGGAGCAGGTATTGCTCTGGCTGGCTGTGGAATTGGCACCGGGCTGTCGCAAGGACAGATTGGCGCCGCCGGTGTGGGAATGGTTGCAGAAGATGGCACCAAATTCGTTACTGCACTGATCTTCATGGCTATTCCCGAGACCATTGTATTGTTCGGTTTCGTTGCATTATTCTTGATGGGCGCGGCTTGATACAGCAGAAATCTAAAAACTGGAGAGTCTAGAATGTCATTAGACAAATTGGCGAAAAAAATAGCTGGGAATACCAGGTCGGAGGCTGCCAGAATTATCGGTGATGCCAAGTCCGAGGCCAGAAATATCAATTCTGCCGCACAGCAAGAAGCCACTACAATAGTTGAGCAACTGATACAGAATGCCGAGCAGGAGGCGGGGCAACTAGGCACCGAGATGTCGGCCGCTGCCAGACAACACAACCAGAAACGAATGTTGATCGCCAGGCGTGAAGAACTGGACACCACTTGGCAATCGGTCAAATCGGTGGTCGGCTCAGCCGGGATGAAAGGGCGCGTCAGTGTTCTGAAGACCCTAATGGCATCAGCCGTTAAGCAGGATTCCGGCAAAGGTGTACTTCACCCGGTGGCGATTGATCGCAAGGTGTTAGAAGACCTAGGTCGTAAATTCACCATCGGTGATGATATCGACGGTCTGGGTGGCTTCGTCATCGAGTCAGATGGCGGTGCTGTGAGCATGGACTATCGTTTTGAGAGTCGATTGGAAGCGGCGTGGGGTAACAATCTCGCGACGATTGCAGAAACCCTATTTTCGTGAAATTCAGGAGAGGATGAGATTGCCGGTGATTGATTCGAGTGGCTCTAACCCAGCTAATGCGGCGACGCGCAGCAAGGCGCGTCGGGCGAAGTTGGTCGACGAGACGCGGATGCGTCAATTGCTACAGATGTCACCGAGCCAATTGGTCACCGGAATTGCCGATTGCGGCTATCGCGATGAAATCGATACCTATGCGATGCGCCTATCTGGCGCCGACCTGGTCGAGGTATCTCTGAACCACAACCTGAGCCGGGAATTATCTGAGGTTGCCGGTTACTGCCAAGGTGCTTTGAAGATCCAAGTCAAGGTCTTCACCGACCGTTATTCATACAAGAATGCCAAGACCGTACTCAGGGCGGTTGCCAATGACGTACCTCTGGAAGAAGTATCCAGGTTCATCCTCCCCCAGGAAAATGAATTCAATACCGATTGGTTGGCGCTCGTGCGCGAGAATTCAACTTTGAAAACCGCGGCTGATGCCATGCTCGGCACCCCTTGGGGCCGGGCATTGTCAGACACCTCTCTCGAATCGACCTTGCAGGAGATGGAAGATGCCCTCGACCGTCACTACTACTCCGAAGCCCTGTCGGCAACCAGGACCCCAGACCCTTCATCCAGCACTCTGAGACGGTTTATTAAGACCGAGATAGATTACCTCAATATCACCAATATCCTCCGTGGTTTGAGAGAAGGTCTGGAGGCTGAGAGAAGAGCAAATATGCTATTGCCCGGCGGTCGGCTATGGAACGGACCGCAATTACGTGTTGCCGCAGCGGTCGACAGCCACGGTGCCTTGGTCGACCTTCTGCGCCGGTCAGGGCATTTTGACGCGGCTGGTTTTGATGAGGCATTAACTGCCACCCAAGGCTCTGGGACCTTGGATTCAGCCATGAATTGGCTATCGCATAGTCTCCATGACCAACTGCGACGAATGTCCTATCTGCATCCACTCTCGGCCTTGCCGGTGATTCACTATATCGCCTCAAAGGCCGAAGAGGTCTCTAAACTACTGATGATTATTCGTGGCCTATCGGCAGGGCTTGACCGTCAGGTCATCGAGGAACACATATTGTAATCGAGGTGAATGAAATGGAAATAGCAGTAGTTGGAACCTCGGAATTCACCCTCGGATTCCAACTCGCGGGCATCAGCCACGTACACAATGCCTCCTCTGATGAGGAGATATCTGGCATCCTGCGGGAATTACTGAATGATAAGGAGGTGGGAATCGTGGTGGTTGACTCCGAGATTCTCGCCCGTATGCCGGAGCGACTACGAATGCGTCTCTCCGATAGCATAAGTCCTACGGTCCTGGGAATTGGTACCGAAGAGGACACGTCCCTGCGTGATAATATCCGCAAGGCGATCGGAGTCGACCTATGGAAGTGAGAATATGAGCGATAAAGGAAGTATTTACAGAATTTCTGGCCCAGTGGTTACCGTTACCGGTATCGATGCAAAAATGTATGACGTTGTGAGAGTCGGTGATGAGGGTCTGATGGGCGAAGTGATTGAACTGCACGGCGAGAAAGCCGTCATCCAGGTGTATGAGGATACCAGTGGTATACGTCCTGGTGAGCCGGTCATCAATACCGGAGATACCTTGTCGGTCGTTCTTGGACCTGGGTTGCTGACGCAGATTTATGACGGCATCCAACGCCCGCTCAAGGTCTTGGAGGAGAAGATGGGAGTTTTCATCACCCGTGGCGTCGATGCCGATGGAATCGATATGGAAAAAATCTGGGAATTCAAGCCTGTTGTCGCTGTCGGCGACGAGGTCTCATCCGGACAGGTCATCGGCACCGTGCAGGAGACCGAGACCATCGAACACCGAATCATGGTTCCACTTGGGAAGGGCGGAGTGGTGAAGGAAATCAAGGGCGGAGAATTCAACGTCACCGAAATCATCTGTACCCTGGAAGATGGTAGCGAATTAGCAATGCTGCAGCGCTGGCCGGTGCGTTCACCCCGTCCATACATTCAGAAGTACGCACCCGATACCCCTCTGGTCACCGGTCAGAGAATCCTCGATTTCCTATTCCCCTTGGCAAAGGGTGGAACGGCTGGAATCCCCGGTCCCTTCGGTTCGGGAAAGACGGTTATCCAACAGCAACTCGCCAAGTGGTCTGATGCCCAGATAGTAGTCTACATCGGCTGTGGCGAGCGCGGCAATGAGATGACCGAGGTGCTGACTGAATTCCCTAAACTCATCGATCCGAACTCCGGCAAACCTTTGATGAATCGAACGGTGATGATAGCCAATACCTCAAACATGCCGGTGGCAGCCCGTGAGGCCAGTGTCTATACCGGCGTTACCATCGCCGAATATTTCCGTGACATGGGCTATGATGTGGCGCTGATGGCCGATTCCACCAGTCGTTGGGCTGAGGCGATGAGGGAAATCTCATCACGGCTGGAAGAAATGCCCGGCGAAGAAGGCTATCCAGCCTACCTATCGAGTAGATTAGCTGAGTTCTACGAGCGTGCGGGCCGGGTTGAGACCCTGTCTGGAGCCGCCGGCTCGATTTCAATCATCGGCGCGGTATCGCCGCCCGGTGGCGATATCTCAGAGCCGGTAAGCCAGGGTACCCTCCGTATCGTCAAGGTATTCTGGGGCTTGGATGCGGGCCTGGCGCGACAGCGCCACTTCCCGGCAATCGCCTGGCTCAGCTCTTACAGCCTATACCCGGCAACCTTGGACCAATGGTATCGCGATAATGTGGCCACTGACTTCCCCGAGGTCCGCACCAAGATAAGCAGTCTTCTTCAGGTCGAGTCAGAATTGCAGGAAATCGTCCAATTGGTCGGTTCCGATGCCCTACCGATAGACCAACAGTTGACCTTGGAAGTAGCTCGAATGATTCGTGAATACTTCCTCCAACAGAATGCCTTCCACGATGTCGATACCTACAGTAATCTCGACTTGCAATACAAGATGGCTGTCGCCATCCTCTCATTCCAAGACAATGCCAAGTTGGCCCTCGACGCCGGCGCCATGCTTGAGGATGTGGTCAACATCCCAGCCCGTACCGACCTGCTGCGCGGTCGCTTTGAAGAGGGCTATGGCGAGCGTATTGATGAGTTGGTAGCGAATATGAATAAACAGATTGCCGATGCCGTGGAGGCGGAGAATTAGGAGGAATTGAAATGAGTGGAAAAGAATATCGAACAATTACCGACGTCAAGGGGCCTCTGGTGTTCCTCAACAAGACCGACCCTGTGGCTTATGGTGAAATCGTGAGCTTGCGCCTGTCCGACGGCAGCATCAAGAATGGACAGGTGCTCGACACCAGCGACGACATGGTCGTCGTGCAGGTGTTTGAAGGAACCGCCGGAATCGACCGTAAAACTGGAATCCAGTTCATGGGTGATGTATTCAAATTACCAGTCAGCAAGGATTTGATCGGCCGAATTCTGACCGGTGCCGGAAAACCTCGTGACGGTGGACCTGAAATCATAGGTGAGTTCAACGCCGACATCATCGGCGCCGCCATCAATCCATACAGCCGTGAGAGTCCGGAGGTATTCATTCAGACCGGAATCAGTGCCATCGATTGCTGTACAACCTTGGTGCGAGGTCAGAAGTTACCGATTTTCAGCGCCAGTGGCCTGCCGCACAATGACATCGCCCTACAGATTGCTCGACAGGCCAAGTTGATCGACAGCGATGAGCAGTTCATCGTGGTATTCTGTGCCATGGGTATCACCGCTGAGGAATACAACTACTTCCGCCATGACCTGGAGCGCACCGGCGCACTGGAGAATGCTGTGCTTTTCGTGAATCTGGCTGACGACCCTGCGGTCGAGCGCCTGATTACTCCCCGTCTGGCTCTGACCGCGGCGGAGTTCTTGGCCTTCGAGCACGATTACCACGTACTGGTCATCTATACCGACATGACGAATTATTGCGATTCACTTCGTCAAATCGGGGCGGCACGTGAAGAAGTACCGGGACGGCGCGGTTATCCCGGTTACATGTACACCGACCTTGCGATGCTCTACGAGCGGGCTGGAATCGTCAAGGGAAAGAAGGGCAGTATCACCCAATTCCCAATCTTGACCATGCCCGGTGATGATATCACCCACCCGATTCCTGACCTGTCAGGATATATCACCGAAGGTCAGATAGTCATCAGTCGTGAATTACATCAAAAGGGAATCTACCCACCGATCAATGTCCTGCCTTCGCTATCACGTTTGATGAATGCCGGTATCGGCGATGGCAAGACCCGTGAAGACCACAAGTCGGTTTCCGACCAACTCTACGCCGCATATGCCCAAGGCCGTGAATTGCGTGGCCTGGTTGCGATCGTCGGTGAGGATGCCCTCAACGAGCGCGACCTGCAGTTGCTGAAGTTCTCGGATATCTTCGAGGACACCTACCTGCGGCAGAACCGCGACGAGGATCGGAGCATCACCCAGACCCTGGATATGGCGTGGGACATTCTGACCAATATCGACACCAAGTATCTGGTTCGTCTCGACCAGAAGTGGATCGACAAGTACCATCCAACCGATAAGAAGTGAATCATCTACTTAGGGAAAAGGCAAATCGGGAGGTGAAATGAGATGGCATTGGATATTCAGCCAACCCGCAGTGAACTGATAAACTTGAAACGCCGAATCAAGCAGACGCAGAATGGCTACAATCTCCTGAAGATGAAGCGCGATGGTCTATTTCATGAATTCCGTATCCTGCTCAGTGAAATGATCGAGGCCAAGCGGGGGTTGACAGATTCCTACCGCCTCGCCAAGAATCAAATTGCTCTGGCCGCCGCCATCGAGGGTGGACTTTCGGTACAGAGCGCGGCACTGGGCAACCCGGTGCATCCTGAGGTCGAAGTTACGCGTCGCAATATCATGGGCGTCGTCGTACCCGAGGTGAAGGGCACCAACCTCTCATTATCTCTGGAACAGCGCGGCACCGGATTAATCGGCGGCTCAGCCTATATCGACGAGGCCGCTGATGGCTATGGTAAGCTGATAGTGAAGATAGTGAAAGCGGCTGAGATGGAATCGACTTTGAAGCGACTTCTGGTCGAGATTGAAGCGACCAAGAGGCGGGTCAACGCGCTGGAATTCAAAGTAATCCCGGAGATGGAAGAAGCCCGGGACTTCATTCAGTTACGACTTGAAGAGATGGAGCGCGAGGAGACCTTCAGACTCAAGCGTTTCAAGAATAAGTGATTTTCAGCAAGCGTAGCATTGATGGCTTATCGCTATGACCCCTAGCCGCTCCAAGGGTATGAGGTGAGGGGAATTTCTGGCGAAAAAAATGAACTTGAACCGATACCTATCGCCGCCGAGGCTTGGAACCAGCGACAATTACTGGCTTCTATCATCGGGCGCTATTTCACCATCGAGCAAGAACTAGGTGGCCTGTGGCCGACGTGGGTGGTCTATCCACTGGTCGAAGATGAGGTGGAGTCCGATGTTCACGATTCGTTGTTCGCCCTCAACCAACATCTCGAGAATAACGATTGGATGGCCGAATTGGGGGCCGATGAACCATGGGTGGTAAAAATCAAGCCGCGGCCAATCCGCCAATTCACCACCACCACCGGTGTCTGGATGTTCTTTTGGCTCGGTTCATTCATTTCCACAATCATCGTCGGAATCGCGTGGTTGAAGCCACGTCATTCAGCGGTTGAATGGTATGATATCGAAATCATGATACCTGTCGTTCTGTTCTATTCCCTACCCTTCATCTGCACCATCGCACTAGCGTCTTTCCTGCAGAAAAAAGTCGCGGCAAAGATGGGCACTCGCATCGGTGGGATAATCCCTATAATGTTGCCATTTCCCTATTTCCCCTGGCCGTTTGGAGTCATCTCGATACCCACCACGCCGAGAATGGACGACATCACTTGGGATGACCGTCATCGATTGGGGCTGGTTTCTCTGGTCAGTCCGGCTGTTCTATTGGTTTGCGGCCTGATTTTTGTGCTTCTTGGACTTTATCTCACCCCTCAGAACACGGTACTCCATGCGCTGCCGATAAGACTGGAATTTTCATTACTACCACAGGCTCTGGGAACCCTCTTACTCGGTGGCGAAGGTTACTTGCTCGCCAGTTCATGGAGCCATCCTCTCGCCCTGGCGGGACAGGGCTTGATGTTGATGGGCTGGATTTCTCTGCTGCCGTTCCCAGGGCTGCCCGGTAACCGGATTCTCGTCGCTGAACTAGGGCTCAAGGCGACGAGGAGCACCGGTACACAAATCGCATTATTCCTCGCCACCTGTATTACTGGGCTGATGTTCGGTGCCTTCACCGGGCATCAATTCTGGACCTTCCTCACCATGCTGGGAGCCCTGAGCATTCTGATTAGCGGCGCCGACACTTCAAGCCCACGGATTCTCGACGATATCAAACCGTTCAATAGTTCAACCTTGAGCGTGTCACACATCATTTTTCTCTCCTTATTACTGGCATTGCCGGCTGAATATCCAACCGCAGAAGTACATGATTGGGATGCTGGATTGGATTGGAAAGTTCCTCAATTTGTAGATATCGACATCAATTCCAGTGAGAATATCAGCATCGTCGTGACCTCGACCGCACTCATTTCCAGAGACTGGTCCATTCAAGGTTGGTCTGGGGCGGGTGATTGGAATATTTCTTGGGATTGCGGTGGTGATATTCTTGCGATATCAGAGGTTTGTAGTGGCCGAGTAATGCCACTACAGAGTAGCGAGATTATCCTGAGAGTGGATTCTCCGAAAAATGTTCTCGGCGCCACCGGTATTGAATTGCATTTCTGGCTTGAGGACGAAGATGTTGGCATCTCTTCAATCATGCAGATCATCCCCGAACTCCCAGTCGTTGCCAGTTCACAATATTGGGATTGGGATGGTAATCATCTGGCGCCGCGGATCTGTGTTGATCTCAGTGTCGATTCCAAGGCTCCAATCGGCAATGTGACCCTGACCTCAGGTGATGGTGGAGACAGCGTGTTGTGGAGTTTGGAGAACACTTCCCGAATCGCGGTCAACCCAAAAGAGGTGGGGGGGATGGTTGAGATCTGTGCCATAGGCTCTAACGGAGCCATTCACCTCCTCAATAGTGGTGAGATGAATAGCAAATTATTGCCGGTGATTGGATGGATTGGTGATGATGGTTCTACGTGGTCAGCGGCGTTGGCAATTGCATCGACATCTTCCAACCTGCTTTCAAATGGTCTGGCAGTAACGGTCGATGATTCGCATCCTCTGTTTCAATCAGGTCGCCACCTGATGCTGGGAGAAGAGGATACTCTGTGCGATTTAGATTTCTCTCCTCGCCTGCCGGCGGGAGATAACACCACTTGGGCCTGGGATTTGAATTTACGAGCACAGGGTCTTCTCCCACACTTGGAAGAAGGTCAAATCAACCTCACCTTACCCGAGAGTGGCTGGTTGCATATCTGTGAAGACAGCATTGTGCCGACTGAATCGTGGCGGATTTCACCTACCAGCAACCAAGAATTGGCTTTGACGACCTGGGATGGCGGACTCATCGATATATGGGTTTCAAACTCCAGTGACCCAATCAATCGCACTTGGGAATTACCGGTTAGCGATGTGCTGGTGAGATTACATGGTGACGGAATCATCTCTGCGAGCATCGAGGGAGCAACGGCCAACTTGTCTTTGTCAGCATCGGATTCATCTCTTCGGGCAACGGTGATATGGCTTGAGGTCGAAGCCGATGGGAAGGTATTGTTCAATGTCGCATCATGGTCTCTGGAGGCCGTTGCATGAAATGCGCAATACTCGGTGCTGGCGCGATTGGAACTCTGGTGGCAGCGCAATTATCACGAATCGACGAGGTCGAACTACTGCTCTGCTCGCGCCGGGAGCAGGCGTTGGCACTTGCCGCTATTGGACTGAGACTTGAAACCGAGTCGATGCCGACTTCAATTCCCTCTTCCCGCTGGACCGTGGTCGAGTTTGGCGAAACTCTACCCTCTGACTGGGCTGCGGCAACAGATGTGGTAATACTTTGCAGCAAGACGAATGCGAGCGAAGAATTATCCGCTGTCGCGGCCCGTCTTCTGTCTTCTGAAGGATTCACAATCTCTTTGCAAAATGGAATCTCCAACGAAAATATCCTCGCCGGGTATTGTGGCTCGAATCGTACTCTTGGGGCGCTGACAACCCATGGTGCAACCCGTCTGGAGCCGGGAGTGACCAGATGGGCTGGTCGCGGCGAGATTGTGATTGGAAATTGCGGTGGCAACTTAACTGCGGAATCACCTCTGGTGGCCGAGTTGCTGACCCACCTTGAGGCCGCCGAACTAAATCCTCGGTGGTCTGAGAATATCGAGGTCGAACTGTGGTTGAAATTACTGTTGAATTGTGCCATCAACCCACTGGCGGCGATTTGCGGTTGCAATAATGGGGAGTTATTGGAGTCGGCTGAACTGCACGAGCAATCGGTTGCTACAATGCTCGAAGCCGCCAAGGTCGGAAGAATGGTCGGCATCGACTTACCCGGAGATGAAAGTCTGATAGAGCAATTGAATATGGTATTGGCCTCCACTGCCGAAAATGATTGTAGTATGTTGCAGGATATAAGGCGCGGTGCGATAACCGAAATCGATTCGATAAATGGCGAGGTTCTAAAAATCGCAGAACATGCGGGTCTCGCCTGCCCGCTCAATTCACAATTGGTTGCCTTGGTCAAAGGAATCGAGAATTCACTGCGCCATTAATCCAGGTCTTGGTTGAAATGCAGGCCGATGTTCTGTTCCATCAATTGGCTTGACCAGCAGACGTGTTGGGCGACCAGAATCATATTTCTCAATTCGACCAAAGAGCGGGTTGGGCGACATTTTCTCCATATTCTATCAGCCTCTTCAGATAACAGCGCCAAGCGTCGAGCAGCACGTTGCAATCTAGCGTTACTCTTGACCAAGCCGACATCGTGGGTCATCGTCGCCTGAAGTGCGGCGAGGTCATGCTTCAGTGGACTGTGTTCAATAAGTTCAGTCAAATCCTCACAGCGCCAAGCAGGTAGTGCTTCTTCCCCTACAATCGGCTGCCGGTCCGGCGTATTTCTTATTATCCAGTCTGTCGCTCTATAGGCAAAAACCACCGCCTCGAGGAGACTGTTGGAAGCGAGGCGGTTGGCACCGTGCATACCACTGCAAGCTACTTCGCCGATGGCGTAAAGTCCTGCCATCGTGCGAGAGGCACCTTCCTGCTTCACCCGACCATTGACATCGACCTGTAGGCCACCGACAAAGTAGTGTGCTGCCGGAGCGACCGGCAGAGGGTCACGCCCAAGCCTCAAGTGATGCCGCTGAAGTCGGTTGGCGATGGTCGGGAATCGCACCTGCAATTCGGATTCCTGCAAATGTTCGGTGACCAGATAAACGCAATCATCTCCGCTCTGTTTCAATTCATGGTCAATCGCCCGGGCGACGATATCTCTGGTCGCAAGACTACCCTGCGGACTGTATTTATCGGTGAACGATAATTCTCCGACCTCACCTCCATTGGTTTTCCATTCACAGTACTCGGACTTGCTCAACAATACCGCCCCATGACCGCGCAATGCTTCGGTGATGAGAAATGGTCTATCACCAGGAATCGCCAATGCGGTAGGGTGGAATTGGATGAATGCCATGTCTTTGGTCTGCGCCCCGGCACGTATCGCCATCGCCGTACCGTCGGCGGTTGCAACCGTCGGGTTGGTCGTGTGCTGATACAGTTGGCCAGCCCCACCGGTAGCGAGGATTATCGCATCAGCGCCGAGCGTATTCATGGTTTCATTATCTAAATCCAGGCACCAGACCCCGACGATATCCCTCTCCGCGGCCTTGTAGTCGCGCAATATCAAGTCGACAACCAACTGATTCGGGCGTAGTGAAATCAGTGGATTACTCAAGACCGCATCGAGCAGTGAGCGTTCAATCTCAGCACCGGTAGCGTCCTTGGTGTGCAATATGCGCTTTTGCGAATGCCCGCCTTCCTTGGCCAGATCAAATTCACCCGAGTCATTCTTGTCGAATTTGACCCCGTAGGAGAGCAAATCGAGGATTCGGTCTCCAGCCTCTTCGACCACGGTCCTGACTATTTCTTCATCACAATGCCCAGCGCCAGCGCTCAATGTGTCTTTGATATGGGCTTGTAGACCAATCCCGTCGGTCTTATCCAGAATCCCGGCGATTCCTCCCTGTGCCCAATTGGTCGAGGATTCTCGGGGGTCACTCTTGGTGACTATGCGCACCTCCCATCCGGCTTGTGCACATCTCAGACTGGCGAATAATCCGGCGATGCCAGAACCGACGATTACTACGCTGGGCATGTGTTCCGAATCTTCGTGTATCGGTTTGATGTTCAATGTTCTCCTACGAAAGCCACCGAAGGCCACTACAAAACGCCACGACGTTCGGCCTTCTAGGCATAGGTTGTTCGGAAAGGAAATACCTTCCGTGAAGGCCGAGCCTGAATCTGCAACCCAGTGGCCTTCGAAATGTCCACAAATAATAATGTTAGGTGCGAAAGCACTGATGTTCACCCATATCACTATGAATAATCAGCATTCATAACATGTCATGGGTCGGGTATTGAGGGTGGTATTGATATTGCTGTGCTTGGGCCTGGTGGCGATTCCATACGTCAACGCCACTTCCGGATTTCATACTCAAGGAGGCCAGCAGATGAAATTCATCTGGTCGGAGGTACTGATGGGGGAATGCGATGAAAGGGGGATTAGCCAAGACTACGAAACAGATGGTGAGAGCCCATGTGTCGAGCCGTTGAGCGTTGATTCCCAAGACGTGATTCCCATCGCAATCGGACTCATGGTCGGTTTCATGCAGGTGCGAAAAATAGTGAGCCCGGAGAGTAAGCCGGTAAAGTCTTCGCGCTTTGCCAAGGCGAAAGTGGTCGGTGGGGGGGCGTTATTTGTATTGATAATCGCTGATCTGGCCGGAATACTTGCCCCTGGTGACGAGATGGTGGATTGGGCCCGAGTGGTCGGCGCCCCTCTTCCCAACGCGATGTTCCACGGTATCTTCGCGATAATCGGATTACAATTGATCAAGAAAGGAAGGGCCGAGATGGTGGTGTGTAAAGAGGAGCAGGTGACCATTGCCACCGAGTCAGAGCTGAATGTTCAGGAAGCACTTTTCCGCCGGCCGATGCAGGATGTATTCGGTCGTGATGCGAGTACTAAAGGTGCAGATAAATTCCGCACCGTCGGCGAATTACGCACAAAGATGGGCATCGACCGCTATGATGACGACTTTGAAAGAGCACTCGCCGGGGATGTTGTGGTGGCAAAACCCTGCGGCTATTGTGATGGTGCCGGGTGTGGAATCTGTGCAACTACCGGCAGCCTGTAGGCTGATGGCGAAAAAACCACCCTCTGCAAACCTATTCGGGTTCCCTCTTGCCAACGTATTGCTTATTACCTGTGCGGTTACGCTGTATTGCTAACGTCAGTCAACCTGATGGCGAGGGGGGAATGGGATATTGTATCTTAAAGGTGTTGAACTTGAGAATTTCAAGTCGTTCAAAGGTGAGTTGACGATTCCATTCGTTAGAGGCTTCACCGCAATCACTGGGCCAAATGGCTCGGGAAAATCGAATATCGGTGATGCAATACAGTTTGTATTGGGGACCAGATCGAACAAGAACATCCGTGCTGACAATGTTCGTGACTTGATTTTCAATGGTGGTAGCGGCGGCAAGCCGGCGCGCTATTGCAAGGTCACACTGGTCTTTGCCAATGAGGTCGGAGAAGGAGGTCAACGGAGAATGAGTGTGGATTCTGACGAGGTCAGATTCAACCGTCATGTGCGCTTGACCAAGTCTGGGAACTCGGTCTCGACCTACAGACTCAATGGCGAAGACAGCAGTCGCAACCATTTCCGCTTATTGTTGGCAGAAGCCAATGCCAGTGCCGACGGTTACAATATCGTGCTCCAGGGAGATGTCACCAATCTAGCGAAAATGACCCCACGCAATCGCCGTAAGGTACTCGATAAGGTCGCTGGCGTCACCGCCTATGATGATGAGATACGACGTGCCAACTCCCAGCGCGACAAGGTCGATGAGTTCATCGAAAGAATTTCCATTCTACAAACCGAATTGTGTGATCAACTCGGCAATTTGAAGAAGGAGCGAGAAACGGCATTGAAGGCCAAGGATTTAATTTCCGAACTGAATGATGCCCGCATCACCTTGATGCAGTCGAAGCACCGCTCGCGGTTTGACGAGATACACTTTCTTTCCGAAGAACAGGTACGCTACAATAGTGAAGCGAGCGACCTGCGTGGCGAGGTCAAAGCTGGCGGGAAGGAATTACTTGCCCTCGACGATAAAGTCGCCGAGCTCGAGCGGCAGATCACCGAGATTCTCGGCGATGATGCCGCAGCACTTATGGAGCAAATCAATAAGTTTCACCGAGATATAGACCGTCGCGGCGACCAGATAATCGATGCTGAGGGCGCGTCGACAGAAGCGTGTGAAGATATCGAGATACTACTTGCAGAAGAGGAAGAGGCCAAGAACGCTCTCGACCAACACAGCACAGAGAGAGACTCGGCGACATCGGCCATGGAAGAGTCCGCGGTGGCACTGAAAACCGCTGAAGCAGCCGAGAAAAAGGCGCGCGATGCCTTACTCGCCGGCGATAAGAAGACGCACGAATTAACCAGATCTCTAGGTAAGTCCGGCGAAGCGGTCAGCGCCGCGCAAGAGTCTTTGTCCAAGGCGCAACTCGACCGTGACCGGGCGGCTCAGCACGTCGAAATGACGGCTCAGAGATTCGCCGAAGCCGAGGAACAGGTCAGCGAATTCCAACTCGCGGTCGATGATTTGAAACTCGAAGGCGAAGAGATGGGTGAATGCGACCCGGATAAGGAACTGGCCAAACTCGGCAAGGAACTCATCACCTTGCAGACAAGCGAACAGAAACTCGCGCAGGAAGCAGAACTAATCGAGATACAATTTCGTCAAGCAGGTCGTCAACTGGTGGTTAAACGCACCGAATTGGAGAGTCATGCCGGCGGTCGTTCAGGAATGGTTGCAGCGGTACAACAACTGCTACAATTACGCGATTCGGGGAAAATCAAGGGAATCATCGGCACGGTAAGTGAACTCTGCCGCCCCTCCGATGATACTCATGAACTCGCACTGGCAACTGCAATCGGTGCCGGTGGGATGTCGGGAATCGTGGTCGAGGACGACGCTGTCGCCAGCCAGTGCATGCGGTGGTTGCGTGAAAACAAGGTCGGCCGGGCGATGTTTCTGCCCCTCAATAAATTGCAGAGCGCCAGGCCCGCAGGGCGCTCGGTAATGGTCGCCAGAGAGCCTGGAGTCATCGGTTTTGCTTGGGAATTACTCGAATACGACCCCAAGGTCTCAGCCGCGGTGCGGTATGTTCTGCGCGACACATTGCTGGTCCAGGATCTAGCCACCGCCCGCCGACATATGGGGGGGGTTCGCCTAGTCACATTGCGCGGTGATGTCACCGAGCGCGGTGGGGCGATGCAGGGCGGAGCGGCGATGAAAATCAAGAGCGGATTCGGCGGTAAACTGGCTGGTGCCGCCGAGGTCGAGGCACTGCAAGCCGAGGTCGATAGGTTGCAATTATTGACCGAGGTCGCAACCGGCGCCCTGAGCGAATGCTGTAATCAGCAGCGGTTGCTACGCGAGAGAATCAATGTGATGACCAGCGATGACTCATCGCTGAGGCTGCGGCAATGGCGCGAGGAATTACGTCTCGGCGAAGAGCGGTTGTCCAAGGCCAAGGGTATCGTCAATGAAGTAAGCAAACGGTTAGCCGCTGCCGAAAAGGGTCTCAAAGTTCGTGGCGATGGACTTGCCGCCGCCACAATTACTCTTGATCAGGCGACCCACGCGCGCAACCTTGCGAGCACGACATTACAGGAGGCCAGCCCACAACACCTGCAAAAGATGCTGCGCGAAGCGCAAGAGCTCAGGGTCAAGGCTGAATCGCAAAAGGCTCAGGCAAGTGGAACCCTGTCGGCGGGTGAAGGTCATGGTGACATCTATCTTGTGAGAGTAGGAGAACTCACCACCCGGCGAGAAAAACTCGAAGCGGAGAATGTCGACCGCGATCAATGTATTAAGGAATTTAGAGGTGAGATAATCACCTTGAAGGCTGAACTCGACATCACTTCTTCGACCCATTCTCAAGTTATCGAGGAACACAAGGTACTAGATGATCAGAGGTTGCGAATCAGCGAGGACCGCGCCGCCCTGCGAGCCACACTGGGTCAGCGAGCTGCCAATGCTGAGACCCTGACCAATCGGGCTAATGAATTGACCTTGAGTATTCAACAGAAGCGCCAGGCACTGACTGAACTGAATGTAGAAATGGCTGAGATAAATATCGAGCCGCTCAAAGCGGACGCGACCCTGCCCCCGGTCGGACATGCCGAGAAGACGGTCAATCAACTACAGAGAAGGGTTGAAGCCATAGGCCCGGTAAACATGTTGGCCATCGAGAAGTACGATGTGACCGCAGAGCGGGTAAGTGCCTTGAAGGGTGATAATAAGCACCTCTCTTCACGCCGCAAGGAATTAATCGCCATCGCCGAGCGTCTGGAGAAGCAACGTAAACGCCGTCTTCTGGCGGTACTCAAGGAAGTCGACCGAAATTTTCGCATTGTCTACAAGGAACTATCCGGAGGTCGTGGCGAGTTGTTCTTGGAGAATCCTGACGAGCCGTTCAAGGGCGGATTGTCGATGTGGGCACAGCCGCCGGGCAAGTCAAGCCGGGTCAAACTCGAGCAATTATCCGGTGGTGAGCAGTCAATCGCCTCACTGGCACTTATTTTCGCGATTCAGGATTACGACCCCAGTCCATTCTATTACTTCGACGAGGTCGACCAGAATCTGGATCCGGTGAATGCCGAACTGGTCGCGGCGATGTGTAGTCGGAGAAGTCAACAGGCGCAATTCATCCAGATCACACTGCGTAAGGTCAGCCTACAACTGGCCGACCACCATATCGGTATCACCCATGCCGGCGACGGCTGTAGCCGTCGCATCGCCAACTTCGACCGCGATCGAGCGATTGAATTAGGTGCCGCTGCTATGGCGGAGATAAACGCCGGCCGAGAGCAGCAGCAGCGGCAAGAATTACTGCATCGCCTTGGCGAACTGCCAAATCCCAAAGAGATGGAAAAAGTCCCCCAAGAACTTCCGGTTCCCGAATCACTCAGTGGCCTTGCCGATGATCAGGACATGATCGATGATGATGGCGTAGAATCGGTTGTGGCCTCTGCTGATGGCGAAGCAGATGAGGGCTTCACCAGCCTCAAGAAAAGGGCCGATGATCTGGCTGAGGACATCGAACAGGAACAGTCCGAGAACCAGGAAAAACACTCGGTTGATCAATCAGGAGAAGTTTCCGAAGACCCCGGGGTTGAAGGGAACCCTGAAGGGGTGGAATCTGTTGGTATTGTGCCTGAAGCCGAGGATTGAGTAGGGGGGGGGATGGGTGAACATATGGCTGAATCGAAGATGAGCCTCGACCGCTGGTTCTTACGCCAAGATGTCATCGATCAATTACTCACCCAGGGTGGAGACACTCCTGACGCAGCCGCATCATATGCCGACCGCATCGTCGAATTGGCGCATCTCGACCAGGCCGAATATCAGTCCTTGAATGACCCATTCGACCGCTCGGTGGCAATCGTCTTTGAATTGGTACGTAGCGAGGACATGAATCCATGGTCAATCGACCTTGAACACTTTGTTCAGGTGTTTGGAGAGAGAATTCGTAAAGAGGGAAACACGATTGACCTGCCTTCTTGTGGGCGCCTCATCCGGCTCGCTTGGGGAGTCCTTCGCCATCAAGCAGAAAATCTCTACGACCGCATGCTGAGCGATGGTGAAGATGAAATTGATTACCTGCCGGTCGATGGTTGGGAGATGGATTACGACGATGCCGGATTCGCCTTCACCACCAATGTCATCGCCGGCGATGCCGATTCGACCTTGCCGGGCTTATTCAATGAGCGGGTTCGCCGCGACGAAGGTCGACCGGTGACTCTGGGAGAACTGCTCGGGTCACTGCGCGAGGCCTGTGTCGAAGCGGACGAGTTCCGACTGCGCGAGGCGAATCGAATCAAGCATGCCGCGGCGGTAAAGGAAGCGCTTTCCACGGCCGGTAGCAAGATGCACGATGAGGACCTGGAGGGCGACCTCAGACTATGCTGGAACGCGCTGCGCGAAGAGGTTCAATCGAGCGGCAAATCAGCCAGGTCGCCGATGTCTCTGCAGGCAATTCAAAATCGCGTCAGCACTGCATTGGCACATGAATACGCGGCGAAGTTGGAATCGGTGCCGGACGACATCGATGAGCAGGCGTGGATCACCACCCTGGTGTCGAGCCTTCATCTGACCCATATCGGGGCGGTCGAGATATGGCAGGAAGAAGTTCCCGATGGCACGATACATATTCGCGACATGCACACATCACTGAAGACTTTTGAAGCGGTTATGGCAATGTGCCAGAAACAGAAAGATGCCATGGCATTGAAGATGGAGCAACAGGCCGGCGGAAAAGAGCGCTATGGTGTCTTGATGGATAAATTGGCGGCGCGTGCCGAAGCCGCCAAAGTTGCCGCTGAGGAAGCAGCCGCAACCGAACTGGCCGATACAGCCGCCGCTGAGGAAGCAGCCGCAGCCGCAACCGAACTAGCCGATACAGCCGAAATCACCGCCATCAACAACACAGATGTTCAGGCCGCGCCCGAAATCATCATTGAATTGTCAGAAGGAATCTCAATCGAGGTGGTAGAATGACAACGCCGAGTTTGGAAACCCTGCTCGAGGCGACTCTTTTCGGCGTCGGTCGCTCGATGAGCCCAGAAGAGTTGGCGGAAAATCTAGAGTATTCAGAAGCAGACATCAGCGCCGCGCTGGAAGTTCTCAACACCACCCTCAAGCGTCGTCGCGGCGGCGCTCTGCATCTCGCTGAAGTCGGCGGGCGATGGGCGATTGAAGTCAAACCTTCACTGGCGGACCATCTGCCGCAAATAGCCAAACCGACCGTATCAGATGCGCTTCAAAAGACGCTATCATTAATCGCCTACCATCAGCCGATGTCGCAATCCCGATTGGTCGAGTTAATCGGCCAGAAGGCCTATGACCATGTCAGAGCACTTTCTCAACTCGGCCTGATCGATAGGCGCAGAGATGGTAATACCCGCCGTCTTGGCACCACTCGTCGATTCAGTGAGATGTTCAGTTGCCCTCATGTCGAACGTAAGAAGGTGCGTAAATGGTGGCGCCAGCAGGTCGACGATGCAGGGTTGACGACCGGGCCATCCCGACCTGCTGCCCTGATGCCGGAGAATGGCCAGATGGCCTTACCCCTGGATGAAGAATCCACTGATTAGCAATTCATGCTTCATGAACTTCCGAATGCGGCAGAGCCATACCGGTACGACCCCAGTCTGGTACAACCCCCCAAGTCGACTAGTCATCGCGTAACTTTGCCAGAACTTCTGCGACCGCGGTTTGAGTAATCGGCGATTCGGACCGTCGCATTATTTCTGCGACTTGTCCGACTTCTTCACCCACCGCCCCGGCGCTGAGCGCCATATTCTCGGCGTGTAATTTCATGTGACCGCTTTGGATTCCGGAAGTAGAGAGGGCACGCAGTGCACCGAGATTCTGCGCCAGCCCGGCGCAGACCATGATTCCAGCTAGTTCCGAAGCCGATTCAACCCCGAGTAATTTCAGGTTGGTCCTTGCCACCGGATGAACTTTTGAGGCGCCACCGACAATTCCGACCGCCATCGGGCATTCCATAGTGCCGACCAGACAACCTTCTTCATCGATACTCCATTTGGTCATCGAGCCGTATTTTCCTTGCTCATATGCAACCCACGAATGGCAACCCGCCTCAATCGCTCGCCAATCTTGGCCACAGGCAACCGCAACCGCACTTATTGCATTCATCACTCCCTTGTTATGTGTAGCCGCTCGATATGGGTCGGCACAGGCAAAATTGTAGGCCTCGATGATACCTTGGATAATACTCTCGCCATTTTCCTCACCGTCATCAGCCATGCTTTCAGGACTCCATCGGGCCTCTACTCGGGCCATTCTATGGGTGGCCAAATTAGACATTATACGTAGATTCACCTTTCCCCCGGTGATTTTTCCTAGCGATGGGGCGATTAGTTCGGCCATTGTATTCACCGTATTCGCTCCCATCGCATCGAGGCAATCGACCAATAGATGAACCACCAGCATCGGCCCGGAATTACTTTCCAAGCGGCGGCAAACAATGCCCTTACATCCGCCTCCCAATTTCACGATGGTCGAGTCCAGGCGGTTGCACTCGGCAATGAGTTCGTCCTTTTCCACGTCTACCGCGGTGATGGCAGCAGCGATGTCGTCCACCCCGAGAATCTGCACTTGGGCAATCATTACCGAAGCATCACAATCGGTACGAAATCCGCCGGTGCCAATACACCGTTTAGCCATATTTGATGCTGCTGCGACAACGCTAGACTCTTCGATTACGTATGGAATGAGGAAATGTGCGCCGTCGATGATAAAGTTCGTCGCCAGTCCAATCGGCAGTGACATGGTTCCGACGACATTCTCGATCATATGTTCAGCAACCTCTTCACTCAACTCTCCTGAGGTCGCCCATGCGGCCAAGTCATTTTCATCGAGGCCGGCGAGTTCGGCTACCAACTGCCGTCTCTCATCTGTACTAAGTCGGTGAAAGCCAGGGACCCTGCTATTACTGACTGGCATGCGCTCGGTTGCCTCGAGGGGGCTGATGGCCTAAGCCCTTCCCATCGAGAGGGGAGGGAATCTCTCAGCTGGAGGGTTGAGGTCAGCCGGTACAGGTTGGCGCAAGCACAAAACTGGGCGTGAATAAGCGTTAATCAAAGCGTTAACAATGCGTTAATAATGTGTTATTGAGCAACTATTCAGTAAAATAAATTAACATCGGCGAACAGAAACACGTCCTGCTCATTGCGTTCGGGTATCCTAATGAACGTGCAAATACGTGTGAACGCGTGAAACCATATAAGCCCGGGAAGAAGTTGCTCGGCCAGCGTGGCTATGATGACCTTCGACCTCAACCTGCCACCGATGCGTTCGAACCCTTTTTCGAGCCGCCCAATCGAATCATATGATTGGAGATTTCTAGCCGGTCGAGGAAAACTTGTCGCCAAGATGGTTCGGCACTTGAAATTCGACTCCCCTCGTCTGATTCTGCTGAAAGGCGAGCGAGGTTCAGGTCGAACCTCACTGATTCATGCCCTCGCGTCGCAAGCAGGCCGATTCGATTCATTCTCGATATTCCCCCACGATGACCATTCGCGTAGAATCCTTGAGGAGACCTACACTTCCATCGTCGGTTTTGAGATACCTTCGCATTATGGACAGTTGGTCAGCCAACTGGTGGAGGAGTTGAACGCAAATACCGGAACCCTGCCCTTGGTCGCCTATGACTTTCCCGGCGCGTCAGGCGCTGATCTGGTGGCCGTCTTCAGCCGACTTACCCCTGTGTTGCAGCGCCTGCGCGCCTTGGTCATCATCTCAGTCACACCCTCGCAGTTGGCCGCTTTTCCGGATGAACTCAAAGAGGGATTTGACGAGATTGAAGAATTACAACCTCTCAGCAGAGATGGAATTGAGGAATTGGTACGGCGAAGAATCGATACTGTCAGCCGCAGGCCTTGGACCATTCCACCTGACTTGATCACTTCCCTACACGACGAGACCGGTGGACATATCGGGCGAGTAGTCCGATATCTACGCGATATCATCGATGTCGAAAGAGGTGAGAAGGACCAACGGCTGGAAAACCTGCTATCGGCGATGTCGGCATACCGAGAATCTTCCACCTCGGACATGTACGAAGACGAAGTCGATGGAGAATATCATGAAGGTGCTGATTCAGAGCCTGATGAAGTCACTATAGAACAGGCTATTGAAGGAATATCAAAAGTTAGTCTGAGCGATGATGATGCGGCTGAAGGTGCCGCTTCCGCTTCCGCTTCCGAGTCCGCTTCCGAGTTTGAGTCTGCTTCCGATACCGATGCCGATTCGGCGGCTGAATCGAAAGAAGATGAATCGACCGCGGTAAAATCGAGAATACGTGGCACTCTCGAGGATGGCGAAGAGCCGCCTTCGACCTTTTCCTTTACAATCGATAGAATTGCTGATGATTGTGGAGGCGAAGCGATGTATCTCGATTCAGATTCGCCATCGGTCAGCGGAATCTTTGGTGGTCTGGCACAGCGAAATAGGGTGGCGAAAAATATCGTGCCACGATATGACCCTGAATTGAATCCCCTTCCCGACCACGCTTTTGCTTCGACTTCTCCGACCATGTCGACCGAAGGAGCAGAGCTGTGGTTGGAGGATTCTGATGGGGGTGCAGAACTGAGTGCCCTGCCACCCGCAGTCGATGAGCCGCAACCATTTGTCCAGCAGAATCCCAGCACAACCCCGTCCTCTTATCCGACTACTCCACAACCGATGCGAAATCGGGAAAATCCCGCAGTTATGAATAGTCCCCATGTTGAAAATCATCCCGAACAGCACCAAGACCCCCCATTAGAATCAGGCTTGGGCGAGGAAACGATGCTATCTGCCCAGATTGCAGAATCAATGGCTGCGGTCGGAGACCAGCGGTTGATCGCCAGTCGTCTTTCAGCCCTGAATCGCCGCGCTCAGACCAGCCCCCACGAGAGCGTCGCCTTGAATATCGCTCATTTGCGAGCCCTGTCGGCCCATGAATCCCAGGTGATTGCTCGGGCGACTGGTGGCGAATTCTCACCCTCCGATGAGGACCTGCTGATTCGCCTGAATATCGGGCGCTCAAGAATGTCTCAGATATGCAACGCGCTTTATCGCTCCGGGATAATGCGAGTACGTAAGGTAGAGCGCTCGAGGATGTTTTCGCTTACCAATGATGCAAAGGTGCAATTGCAGGTGTGGGGGATATTGGAGGAGGGATGATATGTCTGAAAATATATGGGAGGTGGCGTGGTCATTGCAGGAGCAACGGGTTGCCGCGGTAACCTGCACCGGCGATGGAATGATGGTCGCGTGCGGTAGTCAAGTTGTGAGTTTTGATTCTCTGGGGAATGTTCGCTGGCGGAGAAATCTACTATTCACGGTATATCGTCTTGAAGTAGACGATTCTAATGTAGGCTTACTCTGTGGTCAGGGTTTCCATATATTACGAATCAGCGATGGCACCCCGATTCATGAGGGCCGAGCCACAACCGGTGGGTTCCAAGACCTGATGCCACGCCCAGGCGGTGGTTGGGTCATCTCTGACCGGGTTGGCCATCTCCATCTTTTCGATGTTGCAGGAATTGGTATCCGCCGTCTCAATACCGGGGAGAATAGAAGATTGGTAGGTTGGCTTGACCGAGAGCATCTCCTCCTCCACAACCAGGATGGCAGAATCAGGTGTCTGCGCTTGGTACAACACGACCTCAGCCGTTATATCGATGGGAAAAATTGGTCGTGGACTAGTCGATTATCGAATGGTCAGATGTTGCTCCAAGCCACGGATGGTGAGGTTTGGATGGGGCAGCCTCACCCATTTGGTTGGGATGCGTTGGATAGGGTCGAGATGGTCGGGACCGAACCGATCGCCTCGGTTCGTTCCGGCGACGGCTGGTGGCTGGCGGATATCGATGGGAGGTTGTTGAGGATTCCTCCGCTGGTAGATGAATCCGAGCAGAGCGCAGAGATGAGAGGGGGAGAATTCATTGCCGGTAATGGCATCGATATCATGGTCACGGCGACACAATCGGGCCTCATTCGATGGTGGGAATCGGCACAACTGTCATCCGAGCGTCGGGCGATAATCCAGAGGTTGGTCACCGAAGAGCGGCAACGCTTGGATTGGGAATATCGCAAAAATATGTTTCAAGAGGCTCGCCGCGCTGAGGATGATGGGATTTTATCTCGTGCAATCGAATTGTATCAGGCATTGGGAAGATCCGAGGATGTTCGCAGAATGTTGCAACACCAGAGTAGAGGTGACTGAATGGCCGAGGATGCGGCCGAGGTCAACCGCACGGTTGACGAGGAGAGATTAGACCGCTACTTGGCACTTACCGCCCGAGCCCGAGCCGACTCAACACCTTTGGTGGCGGCAGATTCAGATGCCGGCCGTCAATTGCAAGTTTTGCTGCGGATGGCTGATGATTATTCTTCCGACGCCACCCATTTCAAGGAAAAAGGGGACTACGTGCGCTCATTCGCGGCAATAAATTATGCCCATGCATGGATTGATGCGGCGGTAAAATTACGTTTGTTGGATGGTCACGGCGATGACGAATTATTCACTTTACCGTGAAACTCATGAATTAGCGTCTGCAATCTGCTCGAGTCTGCTTATTTCGCGGGCCAAATTTTCCAAATTCTTGTGCGCTCGTAGCAATATCGGCTCCAGAGTCACTGCGATTCCGCCGCATAACGAGTAAAGGTGGCACGGCCGGCCTCTTCCATTCCCACGTACCTCCTCGATTTCGACTATCCCTAATTCCACCAATTCGGCTACCCCACTGCTGACTTCGGGCTGGCGTATTCCACAACTATTCTGCAATTCCGGGCTATCGTTCGGTCCTTTGACCAGTAAACATACCAATATCTGTGCAGCAGGGTGCGAAACCCCTCCACGCTCTAACAATGAGACCAGCTCATAGGGGTCGAATCGGTTCACAAGCTTCTCGGACATGTGAAGCCAGTGGACCTTTCGGGAGATAAGGTTTAGGCCGACATGGAAGAACTAGACTGAGCAGCGAAGCCGCGAAGGAAGTTCGCCCGTAGGCGCGAGAACCACCTTACGTGTATTGATTCAAAGGCGCTCGCACCGTAATGTGAGCACTGGACTGAGGGCGGAGCCAGAGGGAAGTGCGAAGTTCGAATAGAAGCAATAATCGTGAGGAATATGGGCACCCAATAATCCTCAATTAAGCATTCTAAGGCGTCGATGTTGCGCCACTTCGATGACCTGACATCCGGTGGAGAGTAACTTTTGCTTGAGACCGGTATCGACGGTGATAACCGGCCAGGAATTTGCTTTGGCGAGTGCCAGGAGGTGGTCGTCGGTATGATTCCCAACATCTGCGGGCGTTTCTTGTTGCACGGATTTCTTCTCCAGCAGGTCGAGAAGCAGCGTACTCGAGCGCTGCGCTTGAAGTTCTTGCAACTCTTCATCCACCGACTTGAGAAGCACCAACTCAAAGGTGCCGACCAGATTCGACAATTCCTGGTCGAGGTGTAACCCGGCTTCGACAATAGCGACCCAGCCACAGGTATCTACCAGAACTTTCTGCATCTGAAACAACTCAGAAATCAGATGATGACTCCATATCCTATCAATCTCCAGCGGGTACCCGAGCGCCGAGAAAGGCTGATTCTTCCACCATCTTCGGCGACTACGGGTAGGCGAAGATTCAAGGTCGCTTTGCCGCCACCGATATTTGAGACCACACCTACCGAGGTGGCGGTCGAGATATTGACCATCAACATCTCTCCGCCTCGCAGCGGTGCGACCTTCTCCGGCTTGTCCACATCACTACCGAGCATTTCAGACAATAGATTGATTTCGATTTCTATAGTTTCACGTACTGGTGGTAATTCTCCCACCTTGGCTAACACCTGACCCGAGAGATTATCCGAGGCAGTGACGGCTGGGTCGAGCGGCGTGGCGAGGCCACAAAGCCCGCCTGACTGCATCAAGTCAAGGCTATTACCGCCACCCTGCATACTGGTAATCGTGGTCTTGATAGGTTCGTAAGTAGCCTTCTTTTTCTTCTCGATTTTTCTCCCCGGTCCGATTTCGACAACGTCGCCGACCTTGAAGGTACCAGTAACAATACTGCCACCGATCACCCCGCCCTGCAATTGTTCGGGGCGCGCCCCGGGGCGATTGATGTCGAATGAGCGGGCGATATGCATGAGCGCTTTTTCAGCCTTTGAACGCTGCGGGGTCGGGATGAATACTTCAATCGCTTCTATAAGAATGTCCAGATTGACATCGTGGTGAGCAGAAACTGGGATTACCGGCGCGTTTTCGGCAATTGTACCGCTCAGAAATTCCTTGATTTCCTTAAACGACTCAAGCGCTCTTTCCTTGCTGACAAGATCGACCTTATTCTGCACCACGACGATATTCTCGATTCCAGCGATTCCCAAAGCCATCAGGTGCTCGCGGGTCTGTGGTTGCGGGCAGGTCTCGTTAGCCGCCACCATGAGCATGGCACCGTCCATGATGCTGGCACCGGTGATCATTATCGCCATCAGGGTCTCGTGACCGGGGGCATCGACGAAAGAAACCACCCGCTGTAATTCCTCGGTGACATCCTTACCACCGTCCGGGCGTCGCCCGGTAGAGTAGAACTCGCCTTTTTTCGTCCGGTAGAAGGCGGTGTCCGCGTAGCCCAGTTTGATACTGATCCCACGCTTTCGCTCTTCGCTGTGTTTGTCGGTCCAAACTCCCGAGAGGGCTTGGGTAAGGGTGGTCTTTCCATGGTCGACATGACCGACTAAACCAATGTTGACTTCGGGTTGACGGGGAAGTGTCCTCGCCATCCTTTCCTCACCTCGCTCTAGCCAGATATCCCGATTCAATCCTCACCAGTCGCGCCCGCGCCGAGGAGGTCGGATAGGCTCTTGTTTCCGTGCTTAACGACTTTCAGATTGATTTGTCGGGTGTCTTGAGTAATGGTATTGCCGCGGAAGTATCGGCGCTTGCGCAGGCCATCGGGCTTGTAGCGGTAGCGCTTACTATTCTTGTGTACCAACTTGTGGCCTTTGAATCCAGTGCTCTCGGTCACTAGGACGGCTTTGCGAGCACCACCATCCAAGTCGCCTCGCATCGAGGTCCCGGTCTTATCCGACCCGCCGGCGATTTCCAAGGTATAACCCGCCAAGGTGATGTCACCATCGCCTACGAACAGCCCGTCGATGGTATCGCCGATTCTCTTGCCGAGGAACTGATTATAATTCGTACCCCCGATTGACAAGGAGTAACTCTTGCCCTTATTGGCCGAATCGGTATCGTTGATTACTGCGATGAAAGTGTTGTCCTCAGCCATCTCTAAACCTCAGCGTCACGGCGACATGAGACCCGTATTTAGCCCCACCGGCCGAGAGGTCGACATAAAATGACGCACATCGACTTACATCAGCGTCGCAGTCGTGCTGGAATCAGTGTTTCCAGACGCCTTTCAATGTTGGTCGGCAGGGCGTCGGGCATCGAGAAGAATTGGGTTCTTCCGCGTCCATGTGAAATCGTCGATGACCGCGCCACCAGAATGCCGCCGTCCTCGAGCCGTTTCAGGTGTTTCCACAGCGTCGTATGCCCCTTGGCCTCGACCCCGAATTCCTCACAGATGACTTTGTAGATGCTATCGACATCTCCGGTTGCGATTTCGTTGACCGTTTTCAAGCGCCGACAAACCGCTAACAACACCATCATACAGTGAGGTGGTAGGTCATCGACTTCGATACCCTCGAGATGGGTTGGTTGGAGGTTGGAGACGGCTTGTACATCCTTGGGCTCAATCACCGAGCGACCCGCCAACTCAGCACGCTTGGCCGCGCCTTCGAGTAATTCGATCACCACCCGTGCATCGGAGATATCAGCCGCAGCTTGGGCTACCAGCCTGAGAATACCATCATCGTACGAGCCATCGACCAGACCAAGACCGGCACGTTGGCGGGCGATTGCCATCAATCCCGCTTCGTCATAGCGCTTGAGGCGCAGTTGATTCGTGCGCCCGAAGCGAGAGATGACCGCGTCCTCGAGGAAGTCCAGAGTCTGCTCTTGACTGATTAGAATCAGCGACAGAGTTCCGTGGTCCTTGTGCCCCTCATCGATCCGTAACAACTTGTAGAGAATATCATCCCCAGAACGGCGCAGAAGGTGGTCTACTTCATCGAGTACGATGATGAGATGCTCTCCTGATAACCTGAGCATCTTGCGCACGCTGGAGAGCATCTCCCCACTACCCAGACCACGGTCGGGGTGGCGAGGGTCGAGGAACTGGACGATATTTTTCAGGACCTCGGGTTTGGTCGAAGCATTTCGGCAATTGACGATAACGGAGCGGATCTTGCGGCGGTCTCTGAACCGGCGGCTTACGTCTTCACAAAAACGCATGACCAGAGCGGTTTTTCCGGTGCCTACAAAGCCGGTTACAATAGCTGTGGAACTGCCGCTTTGGCTTACCACTGCACTCATCATAGTTGCAAACTCAGACAATTCTTCGTCCCGCATCACCAATTCGGGTGGGAGGAAGTCGAAATTGAAGGGCGCGGCATCATCGATGATGAGCCCGGCGCCAATTCGGTCGAGATAATTGCTCATGGCTGGGAACGGTGGACGACAACCGTTATTGAACATACGCCCATTGAAAAGAGTGTTGAAGGTAGTTTTTCCACGCCCGTGCGGGAATCAAGGGATTTCGTCGAATTGATATCCATTCTCCCATTTCTTCTCCCCCAGGGAGACCTCTAACTCAAATGGAGTAATCAGTGGTTTGGCATATTTGGCCGCGTCATCGATAGCGATTCGCGGACACGCAGTATTGACGAATGCATCGACCGGATAGAAGTCGATCAATTCGGGCCCGATGTGTTCGAGGGCGAGCAGGTAACCTTTCTTGCCATGCTTCTCAAGTAGCCTTTTCATCCTCAGAGCGAGGCTACGGCGCATCTGCCCCGGCTTCTCACCGATGAGGATTCCGAACGATTTACTCTCCTGCACCGACATTATCATGCCGAATCGTTGCCGCAGAATCCGCTCAATCCGCTCACGCGACATTTCACTCGCATCGCCGGTATATGGGTCGAGCATTGCCAATGGTTTGCCGGTGTGGAGAACCAGACCGATGGGGTGGAAATCACCTGAGCCGAGGAAAAGATAGTGGCCGATTGTAGGGTCATCACCAGAATAATTGCAACCTAATACCTGCCCCGGAAGGGTCAGCCTATCGCCACCGATGGGAATCGTCACCTCAAATCCAGCAGATTCAAGTCGAGTTTTGAATTGCTCGAGCATGTGTAGGTGCTGAATCGAGCCGACCAGCCCGAGTTTGGCATCGGCCAGCGGGGCGAGCCTGCCGACCGCATCGAGAAAGCGCTCCTGAGCTTCATCTTCGCTCAATTCATTGTCAGCCGTCACCGCACCATCGAGGCGACCTTGGGCAATCTTTCGATGGGCATGGAGGAATGGTAGAACCGGCTCTAATTCCGGGTCTCCTGAATAGGTGACAGGGATGAATTGAGTCGGCATTCCAGAATCTATATTCATCTGGCTATGGCCCATATGAGCGACCATTTCAACGCCCATCATGCGCATCTTATCATGCACCAGATCACAGGCCCCATAACAAGGGTCGGCAGCCAAGACCACCTTGGAGGCGGTCTCGGTCTCGATTTTATCCATCAAATCCAGCGCCTGAATTTTCAGACCCTCGGGAATCTGTAGGGCAATCAGCCTGTGGTCACCCTGTTTGATTTTCTCGATGAGCTCGTCAAGTTCAAAGTTGTGAAGGTCCATATCCATGTTCAGTGCCTCCCTCGTGACCCTTGCGGCGACGTTCATTCTATTGAATCAATTCTTTACAAGGTTAATCCATCACCACGGTCTTACCCTCGATTATGGCGATTTTCAAGAGACTGTTGAGGGGGCAGTTGAATAGGTCACGCAGCCTCTGCATTCCGTCGTCTTTGTCGAAGATGACCCAGCAGTCAGCAACGATTGCCCCCATCGCCGAAATCGCCCGCAATATCGGTTCCAGAGTCCCCCCGGTGCTGACGACATCGTCGACCAGTAGAACTCGGTCGCCAACCTTGATGTCGTTGAGGAATATCTCACCCTTCGAATAGCCGGTTGACTGGTCGATAGTGTATTCTCCCGGCAAGCCGTAACTTCGCTTGCGTCCGACCACCAAGGGCTTGCCGCTGGCCAGATTCAGCGCCGCGGCCAATGGCAGCCCCATCGCCTCGATGCCGAGGATGATGTCGATGTCATCCCAATCAACCCGTTGCATCACCAAGTCTCTGGCCGCGGCCAATAGTTCAGCCTCCTGGCGCGGCACGCCATCGGTCAGCGGGTGGATGAAATACGGGTAATCGCCCTTCCAGATGAGTGGCGCATCGGTGATGCTCTGTCTGAGCAGAGTAATTTTTTCCTCTTCGGTGGCGATGGTATCGCCGCCTTGGTTCAAGCCAGTCCCTTGACTAGTTCGTGTCCTCGGACCAGAGATACCGAGCATGGGGTCGGTAACTTCATCTTCGCCTTGCGCAGAGCGTCCTTTGCGGTCAAGAAGTCCTCCGCATGACAGTGAAGAGAAATTACTCGCTGGCCGCGCTTGACCCTGGCTGCAGTACCGACATTCTTACCAAAGGCGCAACGCATTCCCTGTGAGACGCGGTCAGCACCGGCTCCGGTAGCCTGCTTGTTCTCGCGCAGAACATGGTGCGGGAAGGTGTGGATTCTCAGTGCATAGCCTTTCTCTCCAGCAACCTTACGAATGGTCGAGTTGCAGATGATGCGGCTGGCCTCGAGCGCGATGTGGCGAATCTGGCATGACTCTTCGGCACGCAGTTCGAGAACGAGATCGAATCCACCGGTCTCAGCAGCCTGGCTATTGCCGGTCAAAAAACGGACAATCTGGTTGTTTGGTACCCCACCCATGTACTTTCGACGGGTGAACGCCTGTCCCTTCAGTCGGCGATACATCTTAGCTGGTTTACGTGCCATTACAACCACTACGCGGCAAGGCGACTGCCCGGCTATATTTAACGGTGCTCGCTGAACCGAGATACTCCCGTAGGGCGGAAGGGCATGTTTGCACGGGATAAAGACTTCAACCCCCAACCTATGAGACAACCTTGAGAGCATGAGTTTGCCCACCCCATCAGAGTCGTCGGAAGAGGCCTTGTCAGAGGCCGTTGAAGGAGTCGAAAAAGAGGCTGACCTCGGCTCTGAGCATGGCGATGACCTGATGTCGAGGATACGCTATTGGTTGCGCCAGGAGAGCGACCATCAATGGCTCTCGATGGGAGTTTTCATCATCGTTGTAATCGTCGTCGCGATGCTGATTCAACAATCGGCGATAATGCCGGGGCTCTCCAGTTCGACATTGGTCGATTCGGACACCAGGATTCTCGATATCGCATGGGATGAGGAAGGAGCTACGGCAGTGATGGTCGTCGATACACCGGATGGCACCGCGGTGCAGAAATGGCAAGCCGGGCAAGTCACCACCCTGACCTTCGACTCACCCCGTTCGGTCGAGAGGATCTCCGATGGCTGGATGGTCACCGGCGATGACGGAACCATTGCTCGATGCCAAGGTCATTGTGACATTCTCGGGGTAATGAGCCTCGATTGGCAGAGCTCCACGACCACCGGCTTGCGCGTGGTCGACATTTCGAGCATCGACGGAGTCAGTGGCTATATCCTGATTCAGTCATTCCAAACTTCTTTCAGTGATGCCAATGGAAGCGTCGGCGACCGCGGCGGTGAATGGTTATCGAGTGTGCGCTATTTTTCTAACGACATCGTCTCTCCAGCAACATTCTTTGCCGAGGGTCAGCAGATGGGGACAATCTCGGCAACCTCAAGTGGCGCCCTTTCCGCCGGTTTTGGCTGGTTCGGCCTGAATTCGGTCTCGAACAATGCCCGCGGCGTGATATGCTCGATATCCGGCACCTCGACCTCGTTCGCCCCAGGAATCACTTTGCGCCATATCGGAGAGAGAGATTATCATACCATCGTGGCGCGGCAGAATGATGCCGGCTTCACCGTTGTCGGCCTGGCCGACGTCATCAACATTGATGCAGAAGACAATCTCAATATCGTCTCCGGCACCTCTGGTGCTGCTACCGCGGCTCTCGACGGCGATGACAATGTCTGGCTCGCGGGTGATTTCAGTTCCGGTCAGATGGAGATGATTTCCAGTGGCAGTAATCAGGCCGAGGCTGTCAGGGTGACTACCATGGATGGTTTCGCCGCCGATGTCGGCACCACCCGTGGTGATGTGGTCGAATTCCACGGCTTGGACGATTCGGGTTCAGCAGGTGCTCGATATGACCCGGCCGAGTCGAGTAGCCTCTACAGCCTTGATTACCTGGTTCGGCTGGTCTTCATCTTCGCCTCGTGTACGATTTTCGCCGTGATGTTGTGGTCGATTCGAGAAAAGATGCAATTCTCCTAAAACGAAGGCCTCCAGGTATTGTTACGATATTCGGCTTCGTTTAAGCGCGACGTACGTTACAGAGCAATCGTATTCGCCCCGCGCCGTCGGCGCCGCGAGGGCAAAGTGAAGAGGAGACTGCGCTGGAAGCAATACTGTATCCGGAATCAGCGATACGGAACAGAGAGTCTCAGATGAGCGTCTTGCCCGAGCATTTCAAGTGAGTTAGGCAGAGTGAAGAGGAGACTGCGCTGGAAACAATACTGTATCCGGAATCAGCGATACGGAACAGAGAGTCTCAGATGAGCGTCTTGCCCGAGCATTTCAAGTGAGCTAGGCAAAGTGAAGAGGAGACTGCGCTGGAAGCAATACTGAATCAAACCCGGGGTAGTAGTCCAACTTTGGAGAACAAATCCCACACCGGGGTGAGGAAGAACGGCAGGAATCGATAGCGCACGTAAACCGCCGCCGCCAACCAGATCTTCTGCACTTTGTTCAACCTGATACGGCTACTGAAAACATCTCCCTGGCGCTTGATGATCTGCTTCAGTATGGCATCGTAGAAGGCGGTCATCGCGGCGGGAGAATAGCGACTGCGGCGCGGCAGCAGCGGGATTAATTTCTGCGCCTCGGCCAAATATGTTCGAGCGCGCTTGGCGTAGTGGTAGGTATAGGCCTCCCACTGCTTGTTGCGCAGCACCGTACCATCCAATTCTGATACGGTGATCTTATTCTCTTCAAGTTCCTGCAACGGTAGGTATACTCGGTTGCGACCGATATCCTCACCGACATCGCGCAGTACATTGGTCAATTGCATGAAGATGCCCCAGGATTCGGCGAATCGGCGCGCCTCTTCGTCATCATAACCATAGATTTCGATGCACATCAGGCCGACGACGCTGGCCACCCGGTAACAGTAGAGGTACAACTCGTCGAAGGTGCGGTATCGGTTGTTAAACAGGTCATCCTCCATGCCCGAGATGAGGTCGCCGAAGTATTCCTGCGGAATCTGATAAGTCTGCACAGTGTCCTTCAACGCCAGGAACACCGGGTCGGTCGAGGTCAGACCATTATAGCAGGTCGAGAGTTTCTTGCGGAAGAAGAATAACTGCGCTAATTTGGTCTTGTAGGCATCCTCATCAATGACCGCGGGGCGGTCGGATAATTGCTCGAACTCGGACCGGTAAGCGATTGCTTCGGGGTCGTCAGGGCCGAGACCACCTTGGAAAACATCTTTCCAATCTCCGTCGGCGATGTCGTCAGCACGACGGCAGAATGCATAGACAGCACACATCGCCCGGCGCTGCTCATCGGGGAGATACTTGAACGAGTGGTAGAAATTACCCGCCTCTCGCCGGGTCAGCGACTCACAGTAATCGAAGGCGATATTGATAATCTCCTGCGGCGGGTGTTGTTCCCAGATCGGTGCATCGAGATTGGAGAACGGGTTCTGTAATTCTTCGGCCGGACTGGATAATCCGATGAAAGCCGCACCATCGCGCACCACATCGATGGCCGTGACTCCGACCGCGTGCACCGCATCCTTGGTCAACGTGACCGCGGCGCGCAGTGCATCCAGAGCTGGCGACTGCCGCTTGGTGTGTTTCTTTTGCGACTTACGTGACCTGGCATAGCCCTTCAGGGGCATCAGTAAATCTGGCTTGCGACGCTCCAACATTCCTATCTCCCCTCACGTGCCGAAACAGACCAGTCTTTAGGCACTTGCCTCCCTTTGGGCTTTTTTCCACAACCTGCGAACGCGCAAATACATCATGAACTGCTTCACCCGACCTACGGTCGGACGTTTTCTCCATGTATCATAACCCTGTCGCTCGATAGAGTTCAAAATTGCCTCGCCTCCCATCGTGAACATCGCCAAATCAACCGCCAATCTCGGGTCGATATGGTTCCATAATTCCTTACCTTTTGTAAACCATTCCCGGGCGCGCTCAACTTGGAATCTCATTAATTTGCGCCACGCCTCATTATCGCTGCGCACAAGATATTCCTTCAGCGAATAGCCATGTGCCTCAATCTCATCCATAGGCATGTAGATGCGCTCTTGGTCGAGGTCCCGTGAAATATCTTGCCAGTGATTTGCAAGTTGCAGGGCGGTGCAGGTATAGTCGGCCAAGTCGCGCATCTTCTGGTCATTGTGGCCATAGACATAGAGGAAGAGATGTCCTACCGGGTCGGCAGAATAGTAACAGTATCGGCGCAACTCATCCCAGTTCTCGAAGCGCTTTTTGGTCTGATCCATCTTGAAGGCCTGAATCAATTTCCAATACGGCTCATGCGGTATTCCCACGACCGATGAGGAATGGGCGATGGCACGCAGAATCGGATGTCGGGAGGTACCACTCCACGGCGTGATTTCCACCCCTTCAGGCAGGTCAGTGATCTTGCGAACCCCATCTGGGAATCCATAGCTGCGGGCGAGGTCGGCCTCCCACTCATCGAGCAGTCTCCAGCGCACCTCGTCGGGGTGGGGGGCTTCATCGCGAGGTCATCACCATAGCGGCAATAGGCGTAGATATTCTCGATATGTTGACGTTTGTCTGACGGCGTGAATTTGTTGGCGATGAGGAAATTCTCGTAATGGCTGGTGGCGATTTCTGTGCAGTAGGTTTGCGCTTCAGCCAAAGTGGAGCGGGTATCATAACCGGCCAGAAAAATTTTATCATCGGAAACGAGATGTTCACCCCATCTGATTTCCTCGCCCATTTCAATCCCCTTCGGTTCATATTCACATTGCTTGGATTATAATGCAACGGTCTTCTGCTTCATATCATTTCACCCTGAAGTTCAGCAACCATCTCCTCACTCGCAATCCCAAGCAGTCCAACCCTCACTATCTCGGCGCGGTGGCTCGGGCCAGTCAGGCCATGGTGAATCCGGATTCCACGACCGGCCGAGCACATGTGCGGCGGCGACCAGTCCCGAGCGCGTCGCCCCCTCCATGGTTGAAGGCCAGCCCTGGTCGGTATAGTCACCAGCCAAAGCGAGTCCGGCCCCGGCATCGCCAGCGGCGGGACGAAGTTTGTGGCTGCCGACCGGGAAGGCACAGGTCGCCATCTTGGTGCGGACGACAAAGAATCGCTGTAGTCGAGCTTTGCTATCGGGCCACATCGAATCGGCGACGCGCTCGAATTCGCGTTGTAATTCGGCATCGCTCATCTCCAGATATGGGTCGGCGAAACTAATCGGGGTCGATAGCCACTGCAGTCCATCAGGTGGTTGGTTTGCCGCACTTAATTCGGCATTGCGGTTGAATATCATCTGGATTATCGGCTCATCAATCAGGGCGGTGAAGGTGGTATCTGCGCTGGTCTTGCTAGAGTCATAAAGTGCGTGTAGGCCGATAAGTGCGGTATATCCCAAGGCTGAGGTGCGCGCCGCCACCGCGGTGGCGGAATCACTGGCACCCTCGCCGCGCAACATTCTCGTGACGATGTGATGGGGGGTGGCCAGGACCACTGAGTCAGCCTTGATCGTCGCATCACCGACGACAACACCCCTACACTTTCCATCTTCCCACAGCAATCGAGATACTTGAGTACTACAGCGTAGATCCACGCCTGCTGAATCTAGTGCGGCACGAAATGGCGCATCGAGAGCACCACTCAGGTGGTCTTGAAAGGCACCGACATCGAAGGCGTGTGGGTCACCGAATAAACCGCGTTTGAACAACAGAACACAAACTGCAGTACTAGCCTCTTCCAAAGACATATTCACCGCCGCGAGGACGAAAAATCGCCAGAATCTATCGATTGCAGCCTCGGTTTGGCGGTGCCGTCGCAACCAATCGATGAACGGCTCATCATCCAGAGCCAGGCGCTCTTCTTCGCTCATCTTGGCAAATGCGCTCACCACCCGGCGCATTCTGGTTTTGTCGCGCAGCGAGAGGAATGGAAATTTGAGCATCGAGCCGAGCATATGGTTAGGTGGTGCCAATCTTCCATCTTTCAGTGCCGAGGATTTTCCTGAATTCGCATCGGTGAAAGTCAACACTGTGCGCGCTTGCAATTTGATGGAATCATTAGCCTCGGCCCGAGCGATGAGTTGCAGGAATCTCTCATAAACTCGAAAACAAGCATGTTGGCAATTATCGAGTTCGAGCCCGGTCTGTGGGTCGGTGACCGAACTGACCCGGCCGCCGATATTCTTGCGCGCCTCTAACAGGATGACCTCGTCAACATCACTATCGTCGGCCAGAGCGAGGGCTGATGAAATCCCCGCAACGCCTGCTCCGACGACTACAACCCGCATTTTAACCGGTTGCGCCTTGGTGGTTCTGAACATGAACTCTCCGCCATCGAACCGACACCGATTCTATGCACAGCATAGAGGTTTGAAGTGATTTTACGGGCAAACGGTTTTTACCATCGGTCTTGCCCCCACGACTGGGGATAGGATGGACTGTCCGAGTTGTTCAGAGTCAATTCCTGACGACAGTATATTCTGCCCAGAGTGTGGGGCGCGACAGAATCTGTCGAGGGCATCAGAAGATTTCACTCAGGCATTAGGCGGTGGAATGGTTGCCGCGCCCGCATCTGGAGTAGATGGCGGAGGCACCGTCACCAGACGTCACAGCGAAGAAGACCCGGGCGGTGTGACCTCGGATTTACTTTCAGAGATAGCTCAAGGAATGGACAATTCCCCGGCGCAGCAACCGCAACAATTCCACCAACCCGAATCCCAACAATCACAACAGGACCCCGGCGGGGCTGTTGATTATGGTGCTGTTGCTGGGGGAGATGTTGCCGGAGGAGGGCTTTCCGATACTTCACACGTGATAGCGACCGACCCAATCACCGGATATACCCCCCTTAAAGTATCAAATAACCCTGCAAACAGCCCTACCAATGTAATGGTGAACCGAATCGCCGAGGCCGAAAAGGAGGTCAAGAACGAACGCCGAAGTCAATGGCTGCAGATGAATCATGATACCGCCGCCAACGTGCTCGGCTCGATTGCGGGAGAATTACCCTCCCATCTGCAACAGCAATCCGATCCGGCGCAGGCTCTGCTCAAGCAGACCATGGGTGGTGGTGAAGAAGAAGGTCCGGCGCCGAGTCTGCTACGGCGAATGTCAGAGGTCGCGGTGCGTCGGGTCGCTCGCAAGCGCGGAGTAGCGGTCGAGACACCGCAGATTAAGCCTGATGGCGATGTCTTGAACGTCAATGTCACCTATGTGGATGATGGCCGGGTTCTCGATAGCCCGGCCGATCTGTGCAATGCATTCCAACACGCTATCTCGACCGAGTTGGCGCTCAAGGGAGTCGATATGAGTACCGAAGTGACGCTGTTCTGTTCAAGGGATGGCGAGGTCGAGAAGGTGCATGGACGTGGCTCCGCCGACGACGGAGATGAAGAGGATATGTTCGCTTGCGAGATGTGCTCTGGCCTGGTTAAGGAATCGGACAATAAGTGTCCGCATTGTGGCGCTGAATTCGATGAAGAGGAAGATGAATCCCCCTC
>Ga0208879_1000292_pt1 | contig 53600 bp, 39 predicted proteins | sample Knorr_S15_td_Bot_FD_185605 | JGI IMG/M metagenome (GOLD analysis project Ga0208879, IMG submission 185605) | Marine microbial communities from Southern Atlantic Ocean transect - Knorr_S15_td_Bottom_ad_5009_LV_A (SPAdes) (version 2) | ecosystem: Environmental > Aquatic > Marine > Oceanic | place... | reverse complement strand
CTACTTTATGACACTGATGGCAGCGTGCTTTCATGAACGCATCCATGCCACGCATGATGGTTGCCTCATCTTGATTTGTGGCAACCGTTTGAAAATCTGCCATTTTCCATTGTTGAATAATGGTGGGTTTTTGAGCGGCTAGTAGTTCCTCAGCCTCAGCAATTGTTTTGCCAACGACTAAGATGCCTTTCATGATGACCCAGTGTCCGGGGAATGTGCAGACGTATGGGTAAACACCTGGCGTGTCAGGTGCCTTAAACCGAAAAACATGAATTCTTGTTTTACGAGTCGGTCCGATCATTGGCGAAGCTTCAATAATCAGGTGTTTTTTGGACGTCGGGACGAAATCTGAATTCGCGTTTTTTGGATCGCGGGCCATTTCATTCGCTGCTAGTCCAACTTCGGCTAGTGCGTCTGGCTGTACAAAAACCATATTGTGATCTGTAGCGTCTTCGTTGGTGAACAGTATTTTTAGTGGTTGGCCAACAGTCGCCGTGATTTGTTCCACGGAAAATCGCATCCGTTCTGGCAGGCAACGGATCTTAACGGTCTGCAAGTTCTGCTGTGAGTCAAACTGTGCTTGCTTAGCACCGACGCTAGGCTCTTGTAGGTTTTGAGCTTGTGAGGCGCGCCGCAACAGCTGTTGAACAAAGGTATTCCCCGAGTCTTCCCAGTGTGGCCGCAAGGTGTGTGAATTAAGCGAGGAGGCAACCGCATAAGCAAGATGACCACCGAGCGGATGATCGGCTACGTCGAGCATTGCTGTCAATGCTTCGTGGGAACCAATATACGAAGCAGCAATCGCCGCTTGCATACGGACGATGCTATTGGAATCGTTGGCAGCTTGATTTAGTAGTTCAATGCTATCGGAAATGATTGGGTGCCAATATCGAAGTTGTTCAACAGCGGCGGCACGAGCATGATGGTCTTCGCATCTTAGCAATGTTCGTAACAGATCTGGATTTGTTTGACCAATGTTGCGATAAATCCAAATGGCTTCGATTTGGTGGTGTCGAAAACGAGGGTCCGCCGGATCGAGGTCCTGCACCCACTTGTCGAGAGATTTTTTGACTGCGTTTGAATCCTGCATTCGCAGTTCACGCTTCGCCCAATAACGGTATCGATATTCGGGGCGTTTATGGATATCCAACAGTTGCTCAATGGAAGCCTCTGCGATTTTAGGCGGATCTTGTAGCGGCTTACCCTTAGCAGTGATTCGCCAGATTCGTCCGGAATGCCGATCGCGTCGTTCGTCTCTTAGCGAATACTGTGCATGCCCCTTGACTGGATTGTACCAATCGCAAAGATACATCGCTCCCCGCGGACCATAGCGCAAGTCAACAGGAATAAAACTTAGGTTTTTCGAGAAGATCAGATCACCAACATACTGTTCATCGTAGCCAAAGGCGGTTTCATTCCACTTGTGAATTTCGACTCGATTGGTTGGCTTATAACGGACCTTAATAAACCCTCCCTGCAGTTCGTCTGGAAAGGTGTTGAAGTCAACAAATTCAGCACCACAGACGCCTGAATAAGCTCGCAAGCCAGCAGGTCTTGGGTTTTGATTTGGATAGGGAGGATCTAATGCATGAAAGGCCGCGGCGTACACCGGATGACTTGCTTGGTGTTGTCCCCAGTCATCAAAGGTCACGCCCCAAGGGTTGGTGCTAGGGTAAGTTCCAAAGCTGAGGAGTTTTTGGTTGCGCGGTTGAAATCTAAACCAGCCACTGTTTTGTTGTCTGACGGGGCCATAGGGTGTTTCAACTTGAGAATGATGAAAGATTGATTCACGAAAAATAAGATCGCCATCTGGTGTCCAGGCGAAGTCGTGCAAGGCATGATGCGAATCTTCGGTACCAAATCCAGAGAGAACAATCCGCCGCAGATCGGCTTTTCCGTCACCGTCGGTGTCTTTAAGGAATGTAAGATTTGGCATTTCGGAAACGTAGACACCACCATCTCCGAATTCGAATGATAGTGGAATATGCAAATCGTCCGCAAAAACTGTCGACTTATCAGCTTTTCCGTCACCGTCGGTATCTTCTAAGATGACGAGTTTGTCATTCGGTTCATTACCTGGGTATACGTGTGGATAGGTTTTGGAACAGCTAACCCAGAGTCGACCTTGGGAGTCCCAACGCATTTGAATGGGAGCTGCGATATCGGGGAATTCTTCTTCGCCGGCGAACAGGTTTACATCAAAACGTGGGTCGACAATGAAGGATTTTAATTCATCTTCAGCCGACATCCAACGATTCGCGCCGCGACTTTGCGTGGTGTCCGGTAGCGGTGGAAGGTTCGAATCGTCAATGATTTTTGCTACATTTTTGCCCTGTGCTAAATCCCAAATGCGTTGGTTACGGTTGGCGACGAGTAAATCAAAATTGCGCATGGCGGGCAGGAAGTCAAGATAGCCGTATGTCTTGCTACGACCGCCAGTGTAATAGAAAGTGTTTAATGGTCTGAACCGCCTGAAGAACTGTTTGTTCTTGTCAACAACGGTTAGTCGCACAGCTTCGCTGAGTTTGGGCAGCGGCATTTCGCATAGCGATTGGAACATGAGCTGCCCGACGAGTTTATAACCAACAGCGTTGAGGTGACAGCCATTGATGGTCAAGTCGGTCGTGGTATTACCCATGGCCTTTTCTGTTGGTGTGAAAAGGTCCACAAAGCCAACGTTTAGTTCAACGGCGATTTTTTGGATCGCTTGGCTATATTTCCGCAACTGATCGTTGTTGAGAGTAGCCGCCAAAACGTGGGCTGTGTCTTCATTGGCTGTTGGGCTGAGTAAGACAATTTGCGGACCAGAAGTCCCATTGAATTGTCTCGTTTGCAGGTCGCTGATGTAAGCTTTTAGAGACTCTTCGAATTTCACTACACCAGCGTTTCCTTGAAATGATTCGTTAAATCCAAAGGACGCAATAATCACGTCCGCTTTTTCGTGAGTCAAATGCTGTATCGTGTCAGCAAAGTTATCTGGTCGAGGCTGTAGGTCAGCGGTATCAGCGGACCAGGCGAGGTTACTCAGGGTTAACTGCTGCTCAGGGTGTGCTTGTTGGACGTATGATTCGAAATAACCAAAATGATGCGACCGGTCGAGTAGGTTGTTTCCGATCAGCGAGATGTGGGTTGCTTTGTTTAGCGTCAGTGGGAGTTTGGTTGAAGTGGTCGTCTTTTGGGGAGCGCGAGGAGCGGATCGACGATAGATGCCATACTGGCGATAGTCCGTGTCATCTGGTTGAGTGGGCGCTGGGAGTGCTTTTAGGGTCACTGGACTAAGCGTAGTGATCGTGTCCGTTGTCGGTGCGTCTGTAGTGGACAGATTACCTCCGAAAAGCGATTCACGGTTTATCGAAATTACTATGACAGCAATGACAAATATGGCGGCGGTAATGGCGAATAAACGTGATCGGTTGTGCACGCTGAAAGTCCTTATAAGAGCTTGGTCAGAAAAGATCACCCGCTCGGTTATTTGAGGAGTGATCAGTAAGTGTTATGATAGTCTTTGCTATCCGGCAAATGAATGACCTACCTATCGATTTATCGCTCGCGCGAAACCACTAGCTTCCGAAAGACCCATGAATGTTTACTTTACAAAATTTACGAAGTAAGAGTGATGTTGGGCGACGATTCACAGCTGCCTGTTGGTTTATCGGTATTGTCCTGTCGACTGTTGCGTTGCTTTCACAAGACTGTAGTGCCGTAGCTAAGAAACCAGTGAATATAATTTTCTTGATGACGGACGACCAAGCTAGCTATTCTCTAGGTTGTTACGGCAATCCAGATGTGAAGACTCCCAATATTGATCAGTTAGCTCGTCAAGGAATGATGTTTGATCGGCATTACACCACAACGGCCATTTGCATGGGCTCGCGCGCGACTGTCATGACCGGTTTGTATGAGTACCGGCATGGGTGTAATTTTGATCGCGGTCCGCTAGCCGAAGAATTTTGGCAGCAATCCTATCCAAATTTATTACGGCGAGCTGGATACGTGACCGCTTTTGCAGGCAAGTTTGGTTTTGAAGTGGAAATGGAAGGTGAGTCGAAAACGGTTTTACCCAGCTATGATTTTGATGTTTGGGGTGGTGGTCCAGGGCAGACAGATTTTAAGACAGAGAAAAATCCAAGCATGACGAAATATGCCAAGGCTTATCCTCACGCGAGCAGAGCCTATGGTGCATTTGGAGCGGATTTCATTAAGGCCGCGGCCACAGGAGATAAACCGTTTTGTTTATCCGTCAGCTTTAAGGCTCCGCATCGACCAGTTCAGCCGGACCCTATGTTTGATGGTGTATACCAAGGGGCAATATTTTTGAAACCTGCGAATTATGGACGCGAGCTTGGACAGCATTTTTCAAGGCAAAGTCGCCAAGGTCGACAATATGAACGGTTTGATAGTTGGGGTTACCGCGACCAATATGACGAAGTCATGGCGAAGTATCACCAGTTGGTGTACGGTGTCGATGTTGCGGTGGGGATGATCATGGAAGCAGTGCAACGTGCTGCTGTGGCAGATAATACGGTCATAATTTTTACTTCGGACAACGGTTATTTTTGCGGGTCGCATGGTTATGGTTCTAAAGTGTTGCCCTACGAAGAGGGGTCGCGCGTTCCCTTGATTATTTTTGACCCGCGGCACGTCAATTCGGGCGAGAATATTCGTTGTCAAGAAATAACAGGGAGTATCGATTTTGCTCCGACAATTTTAGATTTGGCTGGAGTACGGATTCCGCGGAATATTGATGGTCGTAGTTTGCTACCTTTATATGACCAACCTCAAAAACCAATACACGAGTCGCTGCAACTCATTAATGTCTGGGGGCCAGTCGCGTGTCATAGTTTTGCAGTGGTGACGAAACAATATAAATATATTTATTGGCCTTGGGAAAAAGATGATTTTAAACCGACTGAGGAGATATACGATATTCCAAGTGACCCATTGGAGTTGGTAAATATTGCTGAATTACCGTTGAAAGAGGTAAATATCCCAGCCTTGAAACAAATGCGTAAAATCTATGCAGAGGCAGTCGGCGATTGGAAAACAAGGGCATTTCACAAACATGGGTACTCGGAATATGGACAAATTTTTGACCGCGGTATTCCGTGGAAGTGAAAAACTAGTTAATTTGAACATTAGATTTCAATTAAGTCGCCACCACGCCGATTCCGAAACGTATAATAGAGAAGTACCTGACTGCAGGGGCGAGCGGTTGTAATTGTCTGGGCCAACATGAATCTAATGCAACAAATAAAATCTATAAGTCGACTCTCCTCGCTTTTGATCCTCGCGATAATTAGCCTTTCTGGGTGCAGTCGCTTGGGCGAATCCATTACGCAAGTGTTGCCTGCAAACGAGGTTCCCCTTATTACTGCTGCTGTTTCTCAGACGTCGAATTCAGCCGTGGCATTGAAACCTGAGGGGTTTGTCCAAGCGGATATGAATACCGAATATGATGAATTGATGCTTGTCGATGATTTAGAGGAAGAGATGGATTTTTTAGATATGGCCGAGTATGCTGCTGAGATCGATGATCTCAATAGCATGGCAGCAGAAGAAGAGGTATACGGTGGTGATCGGGGAATAACGGCACTCCTTCATGGTGAGGACTTCGAAATGATGATTCGGGATATGCCCAAGGAGGATCCATACAAAAGGAAATCTGAGCTGCCCCACTTTGATATTATTGAAGAATACTTGTCGTATCACGGGTATATTGATGGAACGATGCAGCGACATGAAGACCGCCCACCATCTCAGCGGGAGCGCAAAACTGCGCAGCAGAAGCCAACTTACCCAAACATTCGCGAGTACTTAAAGAATCGCTCAAACTAGTCTCGCGCATAACTTCTTGACACAGTCGTTGGACATGTCCCTGGTGTTAGTGCTTGGTGCCAAGCAAGCGAATTTGGTCAAAATCGCCGGTGTCGTCAAAGCTGCCGATTCCAATTTGGCCAAAGACAAAGGTCTTGTCTTTAGTAGTCATGATCGGTTTTTTCATGTCATCAAAGTACACCTTGATTGTGCCAAGCCGAATGTCTCGCTTAACTCGCACGTGGTGCCAATCCTTGCTCCAGTCTGTACCGTCGGTACGTTCGCTGGCGATACTTACGCGAGGTTTTCCGTTTACAAGAAAAATTGAGTTAGCGTGGTCGTCTGCTTCGCGACCTAGGTGGACATAGTAAAAATGCGACGGATCTTGATAGCCAAAGAACAGACATAGATCTTGATGACCATAGACTTCTTGTGTTGAACGCATTTGTACATCGAGTTGAAAACTAGTGACAGAAATTTCTTTGAGTAGTGCAAAGTTAACTGGTGAACGTACAGGTGGTTTGTATTGGCTGTCTTTAAACATCGAGTAAAAAGAGCTACCGTTTTCCTTAACGACTTTCCAGGCAGCGCCATCCGTTGGTTGCCAGCGCGAGGCGTCTTTGTCAAAATCTTCTCTCAGGAGACTCACTGGGCTAATCGTCTTGACGATATCTTTGAAGAACTTACCAACGCGCCGGACTTCTGGTTGCTTCGGTGTATCTTTGCTATCATTGTTCTCAACGGCAACGAGGGCATTACTCATACAGCTACAGAGCAATAAGTTTAGTAATGTAGCGCTAACAAGCAGCCGTCGTAAGATCAATCTCATGATCTGTGTCTCCCCATAAAAAATAAATACATCCACAAAAATAAAAAGTGATTTACATGTACCGACACGTCTATTATCTATTATTTGTTGCTGGTTTGATAGGGTTTGTACACCGAGCGCAGGGAGCCGAGTCGGTTGCCGCAACTGCGTCGGACCGACCCAACATTTTAATTGTCCTGACCGATGACCAAGGTTGGGGGGATTTAAGTCTTAACGGGAATAAGAACTTAGAGACGCCGAACATAGATGCGCTGGCAGCAACGGGTGCTCAGTTTGATCGGTTTTTTGTCTGCCCAGTCTGTTCCCCAACTCGTGCTGAGTTTTTGACAGGCCGCTATCATACGCGCAGCGGTGTGTCTAGTACGTCGGCCGGTGGTGAACGCTTGAATCTTGACGAATTGACGATTGCCGATACTTTCAAGGCGGCTGGATACACGACAGGTGCTTTTGGGAAATGGCATAACGGAATGCAATATCCCTATCATCCCAATGGCCGCGGTTTTGATGAATATTATGGATTTACATCGGGACATTGGGGCAATTATTTTGACCCGATGTTGGAACACAACGGCAAGATTGTCCGCGGCGAGGGGTTCTGCGTTGATGATTTCACGAACAAGGCTATTAGCTTTATGCAGCGCAGCGTTAAGTCGGGCAAGCCTTTTTTCGCCTACTTGCCATTGAATGTTCCCCATTCACCGATGCAGGTTCCTGATCGTTGGTGGAATAAGTTCAAGGACAAGCAACTGATTAATCACCATCGCGACCCAAAACGAGAAGATGTAGGTCATATCCGAGCGGCTTTGGCAATGTGTGAGAATGTCGATTGGAATGTCGGTCGCCTCACTGCGAAACTGGAAGAACTGGGAATTGCTGATAATACGATCGTCGTTTTCTTTCATGACAATGGCCCGAACGGTTCTCGTTTTAACGGCGACATGAAGGGTCGCAAGGGCTCTACGGATGAAGGAGGTGTTCGCTCGCCCCTCTTAGTACGCTGGCCACAGAAAATTAAACCAGGTACTTATGTGAAACAAATCGGTGGTGCAATTGACCTGCTCCCGACACTGGCACACCTCGCCGGCGTACCGGTGGTTTCCAAAAAGAAACTTGATGGAATTGATTTGTCTACTGCGATAATTAATTCAGATACAGCCAACAAAGCGATACCAGATCGCATGATCTTCTCGCATTGGAACAATCGTGTCAGTGTGCGGACTCAACAATTTCGATTGGATTCAGCAGGCAAGCTGTTTGACATTAAATCTGATCCAGGACAACGAATGGACGTATCGGCGATGTATCCGGCAGAGACTCGTCGTTTGACTACCGCAGTTGCTAGCTTTCGCGCCGATGCGATGGCAGATTTTACGCGGCAAGACCAACGGCCATTTTTGATTGGACATGCAGACGCTCAATGGACGCAATTGCCAGCTCGCGATGGAATTGCACATGGTGAGATTTTAAGATCTAACCGCTTCCCAAATTGTTCCTTTTATCGAAACTGGAAAAAGACTACTGATAAGGTGACGTGGAATGCGGAGGTTCTTGAGTCTGGACTATATAACGTGCAAGTGTATTATGTGCTGAAAAAAGAAAACGTCGGTTGTCGGGTTGAGTTGACGTTCAAGAATAATGGTTGCTCAAAAGTAGTTACAAAATATCATGATCCACCGTTAATTGGTGCTGCTGAAGACCGAGTTGTTCGGAGAGAATCCTATGTGAAACGATTTATACCGCTGGATTTAGGAACGATGCAACTCGCAGCGGGGGCAGGTGAGTTGACATTGACCGTTCCGGAAATGCCTGGCGATGAAGGGATTGAGTTCAGATTGTTGATGTTTCAGAGAATACTGCAAGCCGAATGACAATAAAAAAACGGATGAAAAGTTGGTCGTTGCTGGTGGTTGCAGGTCTTCTCGGACTAGTTCCAGCGTGTCATGACCCGACAATAACGGTCGACTCATCCGACACTTCCGCGGCACAAACAGTCAAGCAATCGTTGCCGGAGGGGACGAGCGTCGAGGTAATTGATCGCTGGCAAGTCGAAGACTTTGATAAAGACATTGTGCAATTTGCAACGGTGTTTTGGGAGGCAGAAGATTCCGTCAGTTTGCGGAAATTGATTCGAGAGACGAATCTTGTTCGAGACAAGCGAGTCCTTGAGATTGGCACGGGAACAGGTTTGATTTCCTTATGTTGCTTGCAGGCTGGTGCCCGCACAGTGGTCGCAACCGATATCAATCCACAGGCGGTTGCCAATGCACGATTCAATTGGTTCCAGTTAGAGATTCCGCAGACGACTGAAAACTTCGATGTGCGATTGGTAGCTGCTGACAATTCGGGGGCGTTTGCGGTAATCGCCAGCCAGGAACAATTTGACGTCATTATTTCCAATCCTCCGTGGGAAGACGGTGAAGTTCAAACGGTTGCGGACTATGCGTTTATCGATACGAAGTTTGAACTACTCGAATCTATTCTAGCAGGCTTAGATCAACATTTGACGGTTAACGGGGAAGCCTATTTAGCGTACGGATGTGTGACCGCGATTCGAGAAATCTATCGCCGCGCGGAGCGGCATGGTTTGCAAGTCGAGAAGCTTGACGAGCGTGAGTTAGATGATTTAGAGGATCTCTTTTTGCCGGGTATGTTGCTGCAGATTTCTCGGCGGTAAACGTTGACCTGTTCCTGGTCATTGACGGTTGCTGTTTACCGATCCCGAGCGATGCAATACAAAAATTTTGCACCGCGCAAGAATAGTTCGTCATTAACGGCAATCGGTGATGCGGCAAACCGATCGTCAAGTCGGTTGTAGGCAATGACTTGAGGTGCGTTGGAATCTTCAATCACGACCGTTGTGCCGTCGAGGTCAGTTACATAAATATTGCCGTTAGCCGCCAGCGGTGAAGCGTATACATTTCTGATTCCGCCCAATCGAAACGGTCCCCCCGAATCTTCTCCGGTTTGAATGTCCACTCGCGACAAGATGCCTTGGTAATGCGCTAAAAAGAAAATATGACCGCGCACCAGCAGTGGCGAGGGAACATAGGGTGTACCGCGAAACCGTTCCCACAGAACTTGGTTGGAATTGGTGATGTCGCCCTTAGCTCCTTCAATCTTGATAGCTAACATGGCACGTTTTTCGTAACTGCTGCCGGCAATTAATATTCCATTAGAGAACACAGGAGTCGCGACAATGTTGTTTGATAACCCACCGCATTCCCAAATGACCTTTCCCGTTTCCAAATTGTAGCCTCGCACTCGATTGGAACCGCAGACGACGAGTTGTTGTTGAGCTGCATAATTGATAATCAATGGTGTCGCCCATGAAGTGACTTCTGAGCGATTGACGCGCCAAAGTTCTTCGCCTGATTGGCAATTCAAGGCGACTAAAAATGATTGCCCTTCGTGGTCCCAGTTAATAAACAGCTTGTCTTGAAACAATACTGGCGAACTACCTTCACCGTGACCATGTTTGCTATGCATTTGGCCGAAGTTTTTCCGCCATACGATTTTCCCATTGAAATCTAGGCAATACAGGCCTGCCGACCCGAAGAACGTGTAAAGATACTTACCATCGGTTACGGGAGAATGAGAAGCAAGACTGGCGGAATCATGTCCACCTTCGACTGGCACTTTTTCATTGACAGTCGTATTCCACAGCACCGTCCCTTTTTTTCGGTCTATAGCCATCGCAATATACCGCTGTTTATGGGTAACAGCGAGATTGTCATGTGCACCTGGACGACCACTGCGGCGGGGCGGCAGGGCCGCGCCGATATCAAGTGCTGCTGTAATGAAAATGTGGTTTTTCCAGACAACCGGTGTGCTATGTCCTTTTCCGGGAATGGCTAGTTTCCATTGAACATTTTTGCTTTCACTCCACTCGATCGGCGGTTTACCGTCTGCTTCACCCGTGCTATGCGGGCCCCGCCATTGCGGCCAATTTGCGAGTTGTTGATCTTGTGATATGACAGAACTTGTCAAAATACACATCAACCAGAGGACATAGAAGTTAATCTTCTGCGGGAAAATAACGATCGATTTTATTGTAATCATAGTAGAGAACTCCATTATAAATGGAATCGTTTTGTTTCATCATATGTCAACGTTGGGTTTAGCAAAGACATGTCTTGAGGGATAAAGTGCATCGCAACGGCACGGCGGGGGAAGTCGCTGCGATTGGCAGAGGACTGATGGAACACGTTGCCATGGTGAATTGAAATGCCACCCTGTGCCACTGGCGCGGCGGTCATTTCATACTGTTGTGCTAAGTTGCTAGGAACTTGGAGATTAAAGGGCTCATCAGCTGGAGCGACGTGATTGACGACTCCCGCGTGGTGACTGCCGTTGGCGAAATAAAGGCAGCCGTTTTCAGTGGTAGCGGCGTCGAGTGCGACCCATACGGTGACTTGTCGTTGGTGGTCTGTCGGGTCAAAGTAATAGTTGTCTTGGTGAATGGGTTTGGGACCGCCGTGGTGTGCCGGTTTCATAAAGACCTGGCTAAAGAAGATACACACATCAGGTCCAATGAGCTGCTCAATGCCCTGCTTGACTCGTGGAACTTGCGCTAGCTGCTGAAACACAGGCCGATGGAAAACTGGGTCGTCGAGTTTTCTCAGCGGCGCGTCTTCGCCAGCGTCCCTTTCTAGAAACCAACTTTTTTCTGCATCGCTAAGGTTGTCGCGAATTTGCTGGCCCCAAATGTCAATATCTTGGATCACCGATTTGATTTGAGCGACTGTAAAGAATTCATCAACCGTCAAATGGCCGTCTTGCTGGAACTGTTCGAGTTGTTGGTCGGTGAGCATGGGTGGTTTTCAAAACAGAGCAAAAAGCGGACTGCGTTTGATTACGTCGCGGGTACCTGTGTTCTGCGATAGACTTCGGCACAATGTTTTGAACATGTGTTGCGGTCATTTTCTTGGGAACAGGTATTGCAGACGGCGGTTTTTTTTTCGCAAGAGGAGCACTCGATCATGAGATCTCCAGGGTCTCCGCAGTGTGGACAAAACGAATAACGCTCTGATGGATTCAAATTGGTGTCTACCGACACTCGGTTATCAAACACAAAGCACTCACCGTCCCAATGCCCTTGCGGATAGTTTTTGAGGTAGTCGAGGATACCGCCCTTAAGTTGATACACTTCGTTGTACCCTGCGCGTTGCATCGCAATCAGCGCTTTTTCACAGCGAATACCGCCCGTACAGTACATCAGGACTTTCTGATCTTTATCGATGCCACTATTTTTAACCCATTCAGGAAATTCTCCAAAGCTGTTTAATCTCGGGTCAATCGCATCTTTAAACATTCCGATTTCCGTTTCGCAGATATTGCGAGTATCGATGACGACAACATCTTCTTCATTGCTGAGAGTGTCATGCCATTGTTTAGGTGAGAGGTGATTACGATCGCCATCTGGCAGAATCGACTTGTCCTTAATGGCAGAAATTTCATCACGAATTTGAACTAGCCAACGCTTAAAGGGACGATCTTGCGAGTAACTATCTTTGAAACCGACTTCACCATACTCTTGTTGTAAATATTCTTTGAATCCGCGTATTCCTTTGGCTGAGCCGGCAATCGTACCATTCACTCCTTCAGTTGCGACCAGCGTCAGTCCGAAGAGTCTGAATTTAAAGCCCGCACGCTGCAGTTCGCTACGGCGGTCCGCTAAATCAGATTCTTCAATGGCGACGAATTTGTAGAAGGCGGTAATAGTATAGGTGTCTGGCATCGATCGATAGCCCAGGGAATATTTGGATTATTGAATTTCAAAAATGGCTTCAACTTCAACTGCAGCGCCGGTCGGCAACGCGGCAAAACCTAAGGCACTACGGGCGTGATAACCATCGCCGTCTTTGCCAAAAATTTCGTGCAATAGATCCGAGCAACCATCGATGACCAGATGTTGATCGGTAAAATCTCCGGCGGAATATACACACCCAAGTACTTTAATGACTTTTAGTCCATCGAGTGTGCCATGAGTGTTGTGTACCGATTGCAGGATTTTGATAGCACAGTCCTTTGCGGCTTCGTAACCTTCGTCGACACTTACGTTGGTACCAAGGATACCGTTGGCGGTACTGGTGTGACCAGAGGTAATGAGTTGGTTACCGCTGCGGATACAGAGGTTTAGGTAGCCGGGTTCTGAGGGAGTGAATTCAATACCGAGTTCTTCAGCTTTTTGTTGTGCGCCCATTATGTTCTTTCAATTCTGAATGTCTAAGTATGTTGTGCGTTTGCGAACCGTCAATTTAACATGCAAAGGACAATGATGGAACTTGTTGTTACCAACTAGGTAATGGACATGGTGTGTTATCTTCGTCGTTGTATCATGGTGTTGCTTAAATTATCATTAGCGGCATTAACAGTTGTTTGTTTATTATGTGTATAATACAAACATGATCTAATGAACAATTCGCATTTAATTGATTTAACGGATGGAAAATCATGAATATCAAGAAACAAAATCGTCGTCACTTCCTCAAAACAACCAGTGCTGGTGCAACTGTGTTGTCAGGGATTTCCACGGGAGTTTTTTCGAGCGTTGAAGCAAAAGCATCGACGGCACCCAGCGAAAAACTTAACATCGCCTGTGTTGGTACTGCCAATCGAGCGGCTGCGGATATCGCCGGTGTGAAGGGTGAGAATATTGTTGCGATTTGCGATATTGATTCCAATTATCTTAATCGAGCTGCGGGCCAGTTCCCAGATGCGCGAAAATACGAAGACTACCGAGAGGTGATCGACCAAGAAGGTGATCGAATTGATGCAGTGGTTGTCGCTACCGCAGACCATTCACACGCTCCGGCAGCATTGCGAGCTATTCGAGCTGGCAAGCACACATATACAGAGAAACCATTAAGTCATACAGTTTTCGAAGCTCGGTTGATTGCTTCCGAGGCTGCCAAGTACGGAGTGGCTACTCAATTGGGTACGCAGATTCATGCGGGTGATAATTATCGCCGAGTTGTGGAAGCGATTGGCACGGGAGTATTAGGAAAAATTACAGACGTACATGTATGGGTCGGAAAAGGTTGGGGCGGAGGCGACTTGCCAACTAAAGATCAAATCACGGCAGCGCCGGACAACCTAAATTGGGATTTATGGTTAGGGCCCGCTGAAGAACGTCCTTACGCTCCCGGACGCTACCATCCTGCTAACTGGCGTCGCTGGTGGGCATTTGGCCAAGGCACGCTAGGAGATATGGCTTGTCATTACATGGACTTGCCGTTTTGGGCGCTGGGATTGCGTCATCCTATATCGTGTAAAGCGACTGGACCAGAAGTGCACCCAGAAACGTGCCCATTGGGCTTGAAAGTTGAGTACGTATTCCCGCAGACGGATAAGCATGGCCAGCTTAATTTCACTTGGTCTGACGGCAATATGATTCCTAAAGAAATCGCAGGCCAACGCGTACCGGGTTCTGGTGTGATGTTCATTGGCGAAGAGGGAATGATGTTTGCAAATTACAGCAGCTATCGTTTGTTTCCCACCGATAAGTTCTCAGGCTGGACTCCACCGGCACAAACGATTGCCAAGTCGATTGGTCACCATGCTGAGTGGATCAAGGCATGTAAAGACGGGTCACCGACCACATGTAATTTTGATTACTCAGGCGCTTTAACAGAATCCGTACTGTTGGGCAACGTTGCCTATCGTACAGGCGAAATGCTGGAATGGGACGCTAAATCGTTAACGGCAACCAATTGCCCTGCGGCTGCTAAGTACGTCACGAAAGAGTACCGCAAGGGATTTGAAATTCTGTAAAGGATGAATTGCGTTTGCTCGAGAATAGCAGCATCAAATCTGCTTCGCAAAAGCACTGCCCACTACGGGAGATACTTCAATTGTATCTCGGTAGTGGGCAGTTTTTCTTTTAACGCTGCGACTCCCTCTGCGGTGACCGCTGTCCGTGTCACTTTGAGATCTTGGAGTGTCGTCAAGCCTGCGAGGTGTGGTAGTCCAGCATCCGTGATGGTGGTTGAACCGAGGTGCAAGAATTCAATCGCTTTCATGCCTTGGAGGTGTACCAGACCGTCGTCTGACAGCGACGTGTTGTCTAAGTTGAGCCATTGCATGTTTACGAGACCAGCGAGTTGTTCGATTCCTGAGTCAGAGAGCGCGACTCGCCACAGATTGAGTTTGGTAAGTGTGGTAATCTTGGACAAATGGCTCATACCGACATCGGAGATAATACTGTTCTCACTGAGATCAAGGTCTGTAAGATTGGTGAGCGCGGTGAGTTGTTCAAGTCCAGCATCGGTAATTTGCGTTTGCGAGATGCGTATTTTTTTGAGCTTAGGATGTTGTTTGAGTGCTGCCAGTGAGGTGTCGTCAATTAGTGTTTTGGCGAGATATAATTCTTCTAGGTTTTGCAGAGGTGCAAGGTCTGGTAGATTTTCGCCAACCCAGAGGTGGTCGAGTAAGAGTGCTCTGAGGTTGGTGAGTTTACCAATGTCAGCCAGCGCACCGTCATCGACAGTCGTTACTCCACTTTCACCGGAAAGTCGAAGTGCTCGCAATTTACTTAAGCCAACGAGATGTGCCATCCCAGCGTTACTAACGCCGCATCCGCGTAAATCTAAGTTGGTTAGGTTGTTGAGTCGACCGATGGTTTCCAGTCCAGCGTCGGTGATTTTTGTTTCATTGAGGCGGATAGAAGTCAGTTGTGATAGTTTAGAAAGTTGCTCGAGGTCGTCGTCTGTGGCGGGGCAGCCGATCAGCGAGACTTCTGTGATTTGACCAAAGATATTTGCTTTAAACTTAGCACCGAGTGCTAGCAACGTGTCGACCGTGAGCGCATCATCATCGTGGTCAGTTACACCGTTTGTGGAAGTGTTAGCGGTGGTGCCCGCTGTACGCATCGGAGCAGGGCCGGGCGGAGAAGGGTCACCACCCGGTATCGAGTTTATTATACTGAAACCAACTACGGCGATAATTAAAACGGATGCCACTAGAACACCTATTTTTAACAACTTTTTGTTTAGGATTCCCGCTTCGTCTAAACCGCTAGCAACATCAGGATACTCCTTCATATCTTCCATCAGTCGTGACTGCTTTGTGGTTAACAGATTGGTGAGTTGATCTGCCGTGTACCCGCAAAAGCTGACGCTTGTTTGTTTCAGTGAAGCTGGGATCGAGCTAAGAGCTTGTAAGCCTGATTTATAGTCATGCGCCTGTTCATGAGCTATGGCTTCCCGTAGCAGTTCCTCTAAACGCGCATGTTCCAACGTTCGTGATATCTCGAGCCTGGCTGAAAAATCTTCATGCCAAGTTGCATACTGTTGTAATCGAAGATCTTTTTGTTCTTCAATTACACTGGCGGCCTTCAGGGCGTCATCGAATTCTAACTCATTGAGGAATTGCTCAGCCTCGTCATGTTTTGCCTGAAGGGTCTCTTTGATTTCTACTAAGAGGGATTTTTGTTTGGCTCCACAGTTGCCACAGATACCTTCCCACATTGGCATGGCGGTCTTACAACTGAGGCAATCAACCTCAAGGGAAGCTGCACACTCGGTATTGCGGCAGAACTTACGATCCGAGGGGTTCGTCGTTCCACAACTGGGGCATTCTCCTTCGCCTAAGTCTCTCGCTGCATTCAGCCCAGCGGTCGCTGCCTGCAGGACTGCTTCCTTCATTTCAAGAGCCGACTGAAAGCGTTCCTCTTTTGATTCCTCTAGGGCCTTAGCTACTACGGATTGGAGCTCGGGAGGGACCGATGAGATGTTGATCACCTTAGGACTCTTACCCGTGAGCATCTGATAGAACGTCGCTGCCAGACTCCAGAGGTCACTGCGGTGATCAGTAAGCTCCGCGGCCTGTTGCTGCTCGGGAGGCATCAAGTCCAGCGTCCCGATCACGGCACCCGCCATCGTCATGCCTGTATCGGTCGTGGCATCCTTGGCTAGGCCGAAGTCAGTCAGCTTGGGGATACCGTCTTCGGTCATTAAGACGTTCGCGGGCTTAATGTCACGATGAATGATACCGGCGGCGTGTGCTTTAGCCAGTCCGTCACACAATTGACCAAAGATGTTAACCGCTTCGTCGAGCTCGATAGGACCTTCCTTGCATTTCTCCAGCAGGCTACTCCCTTGAACACATTCCATGATCAGAAAGGGACCGTCGGTACTACGGCCATAGTCGTGTATCTGAACGATGTTAGTGTGATTAAGCTCAGCCATCGACTGTGCTTCGGTTAAGAAACGCTGGACGGCGGTCTTACTACGGGCTGCTTTACCCAAAATCCTCTTGATAGCAACTTTACGATTTAAGCGTGTATCGGTAGCGAGAATGACCTCGCCCATGCCGCCTTTGCCAAGTACACCTTCTTCGGTGTAGCGAGTCGAAAGGTCTACCAACTCCATGCCGTCATCAAACAACTCATCGTCGACGTGCGCGTCACCAAAGGTGGACTGATCGCCAAGGCTATGGGCAGCCGTATCGCCGCCCATGGTCGCGCCGTCACCGAGGGACTTATCAGCGGGATCTTGTTGTTCTTCGCCGCTGAAGGTTTCACCTCCGAGGCTGTCTTCTTGGTCTGGCATGGAATGTTGCGTCTATTTACACGGTTGTTGTTTTAACACTGCTTCATTGGAGTTTATCATATCTGGTGGTTCCACTCATTCCTTGTAGGGTGGATCAGCGGGATCGTTGTCGCTGCCAGTTAGAGCCGAGATCGAAAGGTAAAGAATGGTAATGACCAGAGTTTTCATCCGAAAGCGGCTTTCTATGTATATGGCGATATAATTAATAGTATTACAGGAAAACCAATATACCATACAATGGGTCCATCAACGAATCACGATAGGCTGTCGTTTAATGTTCGCGCCGAGAGCTGCCGATGGTCCCAACGAAGCAGAGGCCAGCGGCGACAAGCAGGCTCCATGAAAACCATTGGGGAAGCCAAACTGTATATTGGTTTGACGATCCAGGGGCGGGGATGTCGAGTTGCGATTTGACAATCTCGCTAGCTTGCACGCTGAGTACGTAGGAGTCGATCAGCAAGAATTGTAATCCGAGAACCAACAAGATAATGCCGGCCATTAAGTATTGAGGGGGTTGGATTTTCATGTTCGTGCTATTCTGCTATTCTTGATAGCGTCATCCGATGGCATGGCCACAATCGAGGTAATGAGATTTAGATGAACACCTATAAGTAGGTGTCGATTTAATTTTGTTGGTTCTCCAGAAACGGTCGGATTAAAACGGTTGTAGACCCGTTTTTACTAAAAAATCAGTACTTTTTGCTTACGACCGTTTTTCAATAAAGCGATTTCGATATGAGCGAGCACAAAACAGAAAGCAATCTAGCCGAGGGAAAGAGTAATCTCTTTTCGCGCAGCTTTATTGCAATCTGTTTGACCCAATTGTTCACGGGCATTAATGACAACACCTTCCGTTGGCTCGTCATTGGAATTGCCAAAGGTTACGTTGATGTTGGTAATCTGTGGGGTTTGAGCCAAAGTGCGGTATTGGGTCTGGGCCTAGCGTGTTTTGTATCTCCTTATATCCTGCTGAGCACCTATGCTGGTTACGTCTCGGACCGTTTCAGCAAACGCTCGGTGATCGTCGGTTGTAAGATCGCTGAAATACTCGTCATGTTCATTGGAACGTTGTCTATTTGGTGTCAATCACCGCTGATGATCTTCGTTTCACTCACTTTAATGGGTGCCCAGAGCGCGATGTTTTTTCCAGCGAAGATGGGAGCTTTGCCGGAAATTGTTAAGCCCAATAAATTATCACCCGCCAACGGTTTCTATAACATGATGACCGTCGTGGGGACGTTATTCGGGATGTTCATGGGAAGTTGGTTGGCGGACATGACTGCGCCCCTAGGGTCAGAGCATACTTGGAGCATGATTGGTGCGGTGGTCATTGGTCTAGCAGTTACCGGCACGATTTTTAGTTTGATGATTGAACCGCTGAAGGTTGCCAATCCCGAGCGACCCTTTCCTAAAAACGCACCACGTTCGATGCTGGAAGACATCCGTGTGCTACGGCAACAACCCGCCATGTTTCGTATTGCGCTGGGCATCATGTTCTTTTGGGCTGTGAGCGCAGTGGCTCAGAACAACATCGACCAGTTTGTCGTCGAAGCGGGTGGGGGGCGCGAGATCGATAAAACTCCTTTTTTAGTGGCGGTAGTGATTGGTGTGTGTATCGGATCGGTGCTCGCTGGTTTGCTTTCAGGTGATCGCGTTCAATTGGGGATTTTGCCGATTGGTGCATTCGGCATCGCGATTAGTTCCATGATGTTGTTTACCATCAACAGCACCATCTTTGATGAAACTCAATTAGGAATCATGGTTAGGGAAATACCATTGATTTCAGTCGATGATGGCAACGAGTTTGAGGCACCACCGCCCGATATTGTCGAGTTAGCGGGAGACCCTGCAAGTCAAGGACCTGAGATAGGGAAAGCGTTTGTCGTCGTACGATTGGTCCCCGGGATGCCAGCGGACCGTTCGGGTATGGCTAAAGATGATCTAGTCGTGTCTGTGAATGGTGATGCGTTAACCAATAAAATAACGTTCGAGGATCATATCGCTTCGTTTCAACGATTAACTAGTCAAGAACCTGGGAAGAAGGTTGCTGTCGTTGTCCAGCGTAGCCAAATCGAGAAGCCGCGTTCCAATGCTGGATTACGACTGGTTAACCCTCAGACGATTACACTTAATTTAAGTGTTGAACCTAGTCCACGGATCAAATGGGAATACTATTTGGCGTGTTTGTTGCTCGGTGGAGTTGGTTTCAGTGCGGGGTTATTCGAAGTACCGCTCACGGCCTATATACAACATCGAAGCCCAAAAAAATCGCTGGGCGCAATTCTGGCGGCAACTAATTCAATGACGTTTGTTGGAATGCTCGTTCTCAACGGCGCATTTATGGGTTTGCGGATGGATATTGGTGGTGAACCGCTGTTGTCGGCACGGGGAGTCTTTTTGATAATTGGCGCGTTGACGATTCCGATTGCGGTCTACATCGTGTGGCTTATTCCTTCAGTGACGATCAAATTTATAGTGCTCACGTTGAGCAAAACACTGTACCGAGTACGGCTTGAGGGCGTTGAGAATATTCCGGAGTCAGGTGGTGCATTATTGGTTCCTAATCATGTAACTTGGATCGATGGGATTTTATTGTTATTGGCAAGCGAGCGTCCGATACGGATGGTTGTCTTTGCCGGCAATTTTTCAGGCAAGATCATCAATATGTTTGGGCGAGCGTTTGGTGTGATTATGATAACTCCCGGTCGTCGCAGTGTCGTACGGTCGTTAGCGACGGCAGCCAAAGCTCTAGATAACGGTGAACTTGTTTGTATTTTTCCCGAAGGAGCGCTGACTCGTTCTGGTCAAATACAAGCATTCAAACCAGGTGTGTTAAAGGTTTTGCAGCGAACGAAAACAGATGTTCCCGTGATTCCGATATACTTAGATGGTTTGTGGGGGAGTGTATTTAGTTTTGATCGTGGACGATATTTTTGGAAAATTCCCAAACAAATCCCATATCCTGTATGGATTCATTTCGGCGAACCTTTGCACGACGTGCATAATGTACATATGGTTCGCCAAGAGGTCGCGCAATTAGGAGCAGTAGCAGTGAGTAAACGCATTCAGAATGAGAGTCGTGTGACGTGTGATTTTGTCCGCGAATGTAAACGTAATCGTGCTAACAAAGTTGTGGATTCAAGTGGTGCTGCTTTGAGTGGCAAAGAGCTGCTTTTGAAATCTCTGGTTGTGCGAAGATTGCTGAATCGGCACGCCTTGTCAATGGACGAAGAATTCGTGGGGCTATTGATTCCTCAAAGTGTTGGTGGAGTGGTAGCTAATATGGCTTTGTCACTTGATAAACGAGTGGCCGTCAATTTGAACTACACGGTCAGTGCAGCCGTTTTAAATGCGTGTTGCGAAGTGGCTGGGATTAAGACGATTATTGCTAGCCGTTTAGCAATGAAGAAGTTTGAATTTGATGCTAGTGACTTAGATGCCGAGTTGTTTTATCTAGAAGATCTGCGAAAACCAGAATTTGCCCCGACGTTGTTTGAGAAGATTGGTGGCTGGTGGACTGCGAATATTACATCGGCAAACTCGATTATTAAATCTCTTGGCTTAGATGAAATTGATCCCAACGATATTTTGACAGTGATTTTTACGTCAGGTTCAACTGGCGTACCCAAGGGCGTAATGTTGACGCATGCCAATGTAGGAAGTAATGCTGCGGCAATAAACTCAATGGTCCAATTACAGGATGAGGATGTACTGATAGGTATATTGCCCTTGTTCCATTCCATGGGGTATACCGTGACGATGTGGTCGGTTGTTTGTTATGGATTGGGCGTGGCGTTCCATCCGAATCCATTGGAAGTCAAAAAGATTGGTGAATTGGCTCACAAGTATGATGGAACCGTGATGATCGCGACTCCAACCTTCCTGCGGGGAATGCTCAGACGTGTAACGGCCGAACAATTCCAGAAATTGAACGTCGTGATTACCGGTGCCGAAAAACTACCATTGGATGTGGCTGATCAGTTTGAAGAAAAATTCGATGTGCGGCCTAACGAAGGCTATGGCGCGACAGAAACATCACCGTTGGTGTCTGTAAATATTCCGAAGAGTCGTCAAGCTTCAACAGACCATGTCGAAGCTAAGGATGGAACGGTTGGCCGCCCGATTACTGGAGTGGCTGTGAAAGTGACAGATCTCGATAGCGATGAAGAATTGGGACCGGAACAAGCTGGGATGTTGTGGGTCAAGGGTCCTAATATTATGAAGGGCTATTATGGTCGCGAAGACTTGACCAATGAAGTTATCGTGGATGATTGGTACAAGACAGGTGATGTCGCGCTCATTGATAAAGATGGGTTCATTAAAATCACAGGCCGCATGAGCCGCTTTTCTAAGATCGGTGGCGAAATGGTGCCTCATATTAAGATTGAGGAGTGTATTAATAAGGCACTTGGTTCCACAGATGACATGTTAGCTACTGTGACCGCCGTACCGCACCCTAAAAAGGGTGAACGGATTATCGTGTTACATAAAATAGCGGATTTGGATGTTGAGCAATTGCGAAAAAAGTTGTCACAAGAGTTTCAGTTGCCTAATTTGTTTATACCATCACCGGATAGTTTCCTGTTTGTGGACGAATTTCCGTTGCTGGGCACGGGCAAATTGGACCTCAAGGGAATCCAGACGGTTGCTGAAGAAATGCTGGCGGGCTATCTACGGGATCGACCATTCTCAATCTAGCTGGCTCAGAATGGCAGCTAGGACTGTTCTTTATTGATTAGAATTTATGCCCTGGACGAGGACCGTTTTCGGTAATCGTTAATAATTCGGGACCCTCTTCGGTCATCAGGATAGTATGTTCGAATTGCGCCGATAGTTTACTGTCAATCGTGCGAACGGTCCAATTGTCCAGTGGATCGATGATGCCTTGAAAACGTCCGACATTGATCATTGGCTCGATGGTGAAGCATAGCCCAGGATCGAGTGGCATCCGATTGAAGCGTGAATTTGGATAATGTGGAATGGAAGGTTCTTGGTGAAAGGATTTGCCTAAACCATGTCCAACATATTCGCGGACAATACCGAAGTTGTAGGGCCGCGCGACTTCCACGATGGCTTCGCCGATTTCGGTGATACTGCAGCCGGGTGTCAGAATATCAATCGCTGCATATAGACAATCAAATGCACATTGAGTGACTTGCCGAGCTTCGTCGCTGACATTGCCAATCAGAAATGTCTCAGATTGGTCACCAAACCAACCGTCGACAATTGAGGTGATATCAACGTTGACGATATCGCCGTTTTCAAGAGCGTGTTGGTCCGGAATGCCGTGACAAATGACCTCGTTAACGCTGGTGCAGCAACTTTTAGGAAATCCTCGGTAGTTCAAGGGTGCGGGAATGTGACCGTGGACGGTAGTGTAGGCATGCACCAGGTGATCGATTTCAGCCGTGCTAATGCCGGCTTGGATTTGGGGACGGATATGATCTAAGAGTTCGGCGTTAAATCGCCCAGCTGCTCGCATCTTGTCACATTGTTCATCGTTTAACAGTAGATGCTTGGTGGATTTGACCATAAATTTCTTTTGCCAATGCTAATGTGCTGCGGCGAGTCCGAAGTTGTTAATGCTCTTGTAGTTGCTGGATTGTGTGTTACTCATCATACGGCGAGTTGCCCCAAAAGATAAGCAGTCTATTTTTGCGTGCAAAGGTATTGCTGTCCACAGTAGGTTTGCCAGCTATGGCGAAAACCGATAGAATCTCGTACTTACCAGTATCTGCTAACAAGCAATGATCCTAATTTTGAAAAACGATTGATGCCTCGATATAATCCAGCTGTGATTGAGCCGAAATGGCAGAATTATTGGGATGTGAATAAGACATTTGCAACTCCTGATCTACCTGTCGGTGAAAAACTCTATGTCCTTGATATGTTTCCCTATCCTAGTGGAAATGGTCTGCACGTAGGGCATCCGGAAGGTTATACGGCAACAGATATTACTTGTCGTTTTGAACGAATGCGTGGTAAATCTGTATTACATCCGATGGGGTATGATGCATTTGGCTTGCCAGCTGAAGAACACGCGATCCGCACGAATACGCCACCACGCGAATCAACGGAAAACAACATCGAGACGTTTACGCGGCAACTCAAAATGTTGGGGTTCAGCTACGATTGGGATCGTTCGATCGCGACCACTGACGTCGAGTACTTTAAATGGACGCAATGGATTTTTCTGCAATTGTTCGATACTTGGTATGACTCGGAAAAACAGCAAGGACGACCGATTAACGAATTGCCGATTCCCCAGGATGTGGTGGCGGCCGGTGAGCGTGAGGTTCGGTTGTATCAAGATGATCATCGGTTGGCTTATCAAGCCGATGCATTGGTGAATTGGTGCCCAGAACTGGGGACAGTGTTGGCCAATGAAGAAGTGATCGATGGTCGCAGTGAACGAGGCAGTCACCCGGTGCAGCGGATTCCGCTGCGCCAGTGGACACTTAGGATTACTGCGTATGCCGATCGCCTGGAAAATGACTTAGAACATGTTGATTGGCCCAGTGGAATCAAGAAGTTGCAAGCGGACTGGATCGGTCGCAGTACTGGCGCGGAGGTAGATTTCTTTATTGGTCCAGCCGACGACGTAACGCAATGGAAGGCGGAACGGTTAGCAGGTGGCTTCCCGCGCAAGCCTGGTGATGATGTCCTGAGGATCTATACGACGAGGCCAGATACGTTATTTGGTGCGACGTATATGGTGATCGCGCCCGAGCACCCGTTTGTAGAACGGTTGACGACGGATGATTGCCGTGAAGCGGTAGATAATTATTGCCAGCAGGCTTCGCTGCGAAGTGACCGAGATCGTACTGAGGACACTAGCAGCAAGACGGGAGTGTTCACTGGAGGGTTTGCGGTGAATCCGGTCAACGATGCGTTAGTACCAGTGTGGGTCGCTGATTATGTGTTAATCAGTTACGGAACTGGGGCGATTATGGCAGTGCCGGCTCACGATCAACGCGACTTTGAATTTGCGCAGACGTATGATATTCCCGTGGTTGCTGTAGTGGACCCTGGTGAGGATAGCGAAGACCGTGATGACGTACTTGCTGGAAAAGTTTGCTCCACCGTGCAAGGCAGGGCAATCCATTCCGAAGAATATGACGGATTGGAGACAGCGGTTTTTAAGGAACAAATACAGACCGCGCTGACTGAACAAGGCTGGGGTCGTGCGGCGGTGAATTATAAGCTGCGGGATTGGCTGTTCTCGCGGCAACGATTTTGGGGAGAACCGTTTCCAATCTTGCACGAACTGGGTGATGATGGAGAGCCCAACGGATTGATTCGTAGCGTGGATATTGCCGATTTACCGGTGGATTTGCCGTATTTAGAGGATTACAAGCCACATGGACGACCGGAACCACCACTAGGGAAAGCCCCTGATGAATGGCTGTATTGTGAAATCGATGGCAAACGATATCGTCGTGAAATTAACACAATGCCTCAATGGGCTGGATCGTGTTGGTATTTCCTGCGATTTATTGACTCAAAAAATGGAGAAGTCTTCGTCGACCCTGAAAAGGAAAAGGCGTGGATGCCAGTGGACCTTTATATTGGCGGAGCGGAACATGCAGTGCTACATCTGTTGTACGCGCGATTTTGGCATAAGGTACTGTTTGACCGCGGGCATGTGAGTACGCCCGAGCCGTTTCAACGGCTTGTCAATCAAGGCATGATTCTGGGGGAAATGGAATATTCCGTGTTTCAAGATGCGGATGAAAATTGGGTTAGTTTTGCAGCAGCGACCCGCAGTGCGACAGGTGACTATCACCACCGTGAAAATGGTAGTGAATTGCAACAAATTCAGTTGGATCAACATCAGGTCACTCGTAAGGGCGATGGTTGGGTGTTGGTCGAGGATGAAAATATTGGCGTTGATGGTCGCTGCTATAAGATGTCAAAGAGTCGTGGCAATGTCGTCAATCCAGATGTCGTTGTTTCCGATTATGGGGCGGATTCGTTGCGATTGTATGAAATGTTTATGGGACCACTCGTCGCGACTAAGCCTTGGAATATGTCAGGTGTGAATGGTGTTCGCGGTTTCTTGGATCGAGTGTGGCGGATGATTGTCGATGACCGCGCAGATAAATTAACAGTCAATGCGGCCTTGAGTGACGATGGTCCAACAGCGGAACAGTTGAAAATTCTGCACCAGACGATTCAGTCAGTTACTGTGGATACAGAGAATCTGGATTTCAATACGGCCATTGCGCGGATGATGGAGTTCGTCAATTTCTTTACTGGACAGCAGTCACGACCGCAGTCGATCATGCAGTCTTTTTTGTTGTTGTTGTCTCCGTACGCTCCACATATTGCTGAGGAATTGTGGGAGTTGTTAGGCAGTGACAAGACGTTGGCTTATGAACCATGGCCTGTTTGTGATGAGTCGTTGCTGGTCGAAAATACAATTGAAGTCCCAGTGCAAATTCGTGGCAAAGTGAAGACACGAATCAGTGTGGCGGCGGATATAAGTCAAGCGGATCTAGAGCAGGCGGCAAGAGCGGATAAGCGGGTGGCAGAGTTGTTGTCTGATGCTGAAATCATCAAAGTGATTGTTGTGCCAGGACGCTTGGTTAATTTTGTGACCAAATAGTCAACGCGTCTAGCGGGCTTACAAGTTACTTGCGAGTCGTACTTGGTTCGTCTTGAATTGTGGATGCTAGACGCACTCGATTCGTATTCGCGTTGCGGACTAAGACTCCGAATTGTTGTCGCAGCGCGGGTTGAACCCGGGTCAATCGATCTGCAAGTCGCGCCATCCCAGCGGGATTGTTACGTACGATCTTATCGATTTGCCCGATAAATTGAGTCGTCTCTGCAAAATTTGCATCTGCCGTTTTCATAAAAAAATAACTAAGAGTCTTTACGAGTAGTTGGTTGGCAGCATTGTCTATTTGCAAGAAAATATCCATTTGATGTTTGACTGTGGGGAATTGAGTCGCTGCTGCGGTGTTATATTTACTGCGGATAATGATGATCGCGCGACCAGTAGAAACAGTCGGTATAATCATTCCTTTATAACTGCCCTCGCAGTGGAATACATGTAGATTTGGTGTTCCATACACTAATTCGAGTGTGGTTTTTGTATATTGTCCGTCGTGTATACGCATGCTAAAGGGAGCGGTTCTTTCGATACGTAGCTGTGTAACTCCCATCAACTCCCATATATTTGTAAGGATTTCTGGATGACGTACTAGATGAATATATACGCTCTGATCGCATTTGAATTGTTGGGTTTTTAGTCGGTGAAAGACGGTGGTGTCGGAGATGACAGAACGCAGCTTTGTTCTTGCCGTAGCGGTTAGCTTATCCCATGGAATACTATGTTTCGCTTGTTCTTGAGCGGACGGTTGCCGCGGCTCATCCGGGGTCCCTTGTGCTTGGAGCGTGCTGATGCTGAGAAGGCATCCAGCAATAAGCATACTTCGTCCAAACATTAATTTGGAGTAAATGGAAGCTCTGCGATGACAACGTAAATTGGGCATGCGCGATTGGGTGAATAATGGATGAAGAGTTGTTATCAGACGTAAACTTCATCGGGATTTATCCTTGTCCGAATCGAGTAGAGTGCGCGAAAAGAACGATTTCTTGGGCATTTGGAAAGCTTGGTAATTAGCGTGGAACGGGTAACCTTCACCACGAATTAGCACAAATGTGTGTGAACAAGGCTAAGAGGGCGTTTGCAATTCTGCCATTGCTTGGAGACGGCAAAAACTGTAATTAACCATTGGAGAAAAATAGTTTTTAGAGGTGCTAGGTCCTATGAATCGTGTGTTTTCAGCTTTGCTTGTAATAGCGATTACGATCGTGCTGGGTAGTTTACAGCTAGCGGCTCAGGATGGATCCTCTTTTCATCGTGCTCAAGTAAAGGTTCGTCGTGCCAATATCTATACTTCCCCCACCACTGATCAGTCTATTTGCGATGAATTGCCCGCCGGAACTGTCGTGCACTTATACATGGCGACGTCTGACGGTTATGTAGCCATCCGTCCAACTCCTAGGTGCTTTAGTTGGGTCGAATCGCGATTTCTGCTTATTGATCGTGACGGGGTAAAAGGGACAGTCACAACGGCAGGTGTGCCGTCGTGGATCGGTCAACCCGAGCAGTCGTTGGGCTCTCATGTGAGGATGGTGCAGTTAGATCGTGGTGAGATTGTGCAAATACTGGGAAGTCGTGAAATGGCTTTGTCCAGCAACGGTCGAAAATTACAGTTGACGAAAATTGCTCCTCCACATGGCGAATTCAGATGGATGCTTAAACGTGATCTCCAACTGCAGGGCGATGCGGAGCCACTTGTTGATTTGACCGCAACTTTACCTTTGGAAGCCAATTCAACCGCTGGCCAATTCAAGCGAGTACAACCCGTGCAATTCGAGCAACCTCTGGGGGCAACGACTGACACGACAGGTCAGGTTAGTAATCGATTTGTACCGCGGTGGTTAAACCCTGCGCGCACTCCGCGTAGTCGTGCTGCTCAATCAAGTCAAGCGTTCAATGTACAGCCTGCATCTTTTACTCTGTTGGATAACACCGGTGATGCGGCCACTACCGCCGTAGCCTTGCCGCGCGACCTTGGCGACCTCGAAAACTACTTGTCGCGAATGGTAGCTCGCAAAACGTCGGAATGGGAATTGGGTCCGATCCGCAATCAGGTGTTGCAAATGTTGAACGCAGCGCCGGCTCAACAGCGATCCCAATGGGAGAATTTGCTGGGCAGAATCCAGCAGTTTCAAGATATTCGCCAACAGCGATTACGTTTGGCGAATACGACCTTTGGGTCCGTGCCACGGCGTTTAATGAATATCAATGGTGATGCATTGCCGTTGCGAACCTCGGACATCGTCAAGGACTTGGTGGACCCATCCACTCAGGGAAAACTATCCGCGGAAGCCCAACGCACGGCTTATGAAGAAACGGGCTACTTGATGGAAGTCCATTCATCGCGCCGCGGCGCACCAGAATATGCTCTGGTGGATGAGCAGGGTGACGTCAAAGTATTTGTGACTCCGGTACCTGGCTTAAATCTGGCACACTATTTAACAAAGCATATTGGCATATTTGGTCGTCGCGGGTACATTTATCGCTTAAAAACTCAACACGTAACAATTACTCGTGTCGTTGATCTGGCCCGTCACACCATTTCCGACGAATAAATCCAGCCAGATGCCACGAGTACACGCCTTAGATGAATGCGCGAGATTGTTGGTGTTGGCACAGCTGCTAGGTACGTTTAGGTTTATAGATCTCGATTGCTTCGCCGAGGAAGACCTCTGCAGCTCCCGACAATGTTTCACTGAGAGTCGGATGTGGCGCGATTGAAGTGGTGAGTTGATGGGCTGTCCAATGTTGATCGATGGCAGTCGCGGCTGCTGAGATGAGTTCACCGGCGTTAGGACCAACGATGCCACATCCTAGCACCCGTTGTGTATCCGGCTCAATTAACCATTTGGTTCGACCAGCACTGCGTCCGATTGCTTGTGCTCGACCACTAGCAGCCCACGGATAGATTGCGATTTGATAATCAATGCCTTCTCGCTTGGCAGTTGTTTCTGTGAGACCGGCCCAAGCTATTTCTGGGTCGGTAAAGATGACATTGGGGATACATGGATTGCCTGTTGTACCTGTCCTGCTAGCAGCCCGTGTAGTCGTTGGCTCTACTGATTCAGCGAGCACGGCTGCGACGGCTTGACGGGCATCAGCGGTTGCTTTGTGAGCGAGCATCGGATTTCCACAGACATCGCCAATAGCAAGAATGTGAGAATCGTTCGTAAACTGATGTTCGTTGCAACAGATAAAGCCAGCGTCGTCAGTTGTCGCTGCCGTATTCTCTAATCCCAAGTTTTGTGAATTAGGTTTTCGCCCCACAGCAATTAACACTTGTTCGTAGTTTTCACTCGTCGCACCATCTGGGCCTTCAAGTTGCACAGCAACGTCAGTTGGTCCGGGCGTTAACTCGCCAACTTTGGTGCTCAAATGAATCCGCTCATCCAGAAGTTGGGATAGTCTTTTGTGTAGCGGTTTGACCAGATCTTTATCCGCTTCGGGTAGCAAGCGATCGGCCATTTCTACCACGGAAACTTGTGCTCCGAGTTGTGCATAGACGCTGCCGAGTTCCAGTCCGATATAGCCACCGCCAATAACAAGCAGCGATGATGGTATCTCTGACAACTGCAATGCTTCGTCAGAGGTCATGACGCGCGGGGAATCTGTTTGCCAGACTGTCGGTACAGCCACGGAAGAACCGGTGGCCACAATGCAATAATCAAACGTCAAAGTGTGATCAGCGGCAATAGATTCATCATTGCCTTCAAGTTGCAGGGTGGTGGAATTCACAAACGACCCCCGCGCTTGGATCACTCGGACCTTGCGGCGACTTGCAAGTTGCGCAAGGCCGTCGGCGAGCGCAGAAATCAAGCTGTCCTTGCGTTGGCGTAGTGCTGCGAGGTCGATTACTGGTGCGTCATATTGAACGCCCCAATTCGCGGATAGATCGTCCACTTGGGCAATAACGTGAGCCACGTGTAGCAACGCTTTGGACGGAATGCACCCCCGCAGTAAGCAAGTACCCCCAAGATGTGGGTTTGCTTCTACAAGCGTTACGTCGAGACCTTGGTCAGCCGCCAAAAACGCAGCAGCATAGCCGCCGGGGCCTCCGCCAAGTATAACGACTCGAGAATGCATCGATTAACCTTAACGCGACATAAATTCAACAACCATGTTTCCGTCAACGGGCAAGCTAATGTCCGCTGGTCCAGGGTTGCCTTGAACCGTAATTCGCAACGTTTCTGTATCTGATGCGAGCCATTCAACGGGTTCACCTTCAGACAACGATGTTACGCCCTGGTAGAGTTTCAAGATGTTATTGCGACGTCGGACGGTGACAATGTCGCCAGGACGAACTTGGTAAGATGGTTTGTTGGTACGAACACCGTTGACTAGGAAGTGTCCGTGGACGACTCCTTGTCGTGCTTGCGGTCGAGTTTGAGCGAAGCCAGCGCGACGTACTACATTGTCCAAACGGCGTTCGCACATTTGTAGCAGGAGTTCACCGGTGTTGCCTGATTTACGGCTGACCCCTGTAAAGTAACGGCGTAGTTGGCGTTCACCAAGCCCATAATAATGCTTGATCTTTTGTTTTTCTTGCAGTGCCAATCCATAGTTGGAAAGACGGCGGGGACGAGTGTGCATACCCGGAGGGGCAGGTCGTCGATCAAATGCGCGGACAGCTCCGCTGTTTTCATACACCAAAGTTCCTAAACGACGGTTAACTCTGGCTTTTGCACCTGTATAGTGTGCCATGACGATGTCTCCTTAAAATTCTAATAAAAACAGAAGCCAGTCTATTGTCTGGTATCTGCTGGGTAATTCCCGCATCGCAATTCTGGGAAATGGTTCACCCATGGAGGTCTTTAATAAATTGTTAAGACCCCATCATGACGGCGATTTCAGACATCCTCAAGGGGCTGAATGTCGCAAAACAGGAGAATCTGCAAAAATATTACTGCGGTCTTTGCATTAGCTCCGTTTTTTGTGATAATAGTATTGAGCAAGTTGACCTGATGCTGATATTTTTCACTGGCACCGGTCAATTTGTCCTACCTCAAGAAAACCTTCCCATTACATAACTCAATCAATCAACTCAGAACCACTAGCGTTGTTTCTGGATTGTAATTTTGATTGCAGCGGCTGAGAATTCTCATGAGATTGTCTCAATCAATTATTTTGCTCGCCCTTGGATTTGTACCATTATCGATGGTTCACGGTGAAACTCTGATTCAAGACGTCGTTGATTCGTTGTTAGATGCGAAGATGCAGCAAGTGAACATTACAGCCGCTCCCGTGGCAGACGATTACAACATACTGAGGCGGACAACATTAGATTTAATTGGCCGCATACCAACATCAGCAGAAGTGGATCGATATGTTACGTCAGAGGACAGTGACAAGCGGGAACAGATGGTTGACCAATTGTTGCAATCGCCGGCGTATCAAAAACACTTGGCCTATGATTTGAATTTGCTGCTATCGCCAGCAGGCAACAATGAATTGCAAAGTTATTTGGAACTGGCGGTCACGCAGCGTCGTGGTTGGGACCAGATGTTTCGCGCGATGTTGTTGGGCGATTACGAGGATGAATTGGAACGCCAAGCGATGAAGTTTGTGAAGCTACGAGTGAAGGATCTCGATAACCTTACCAACGCGACAAGTAGTTTGTTTTTTGGGGTTAATATTAGTTGTGCTAAGTGCCACGACCACCCATTGGTCATCGAGTGGACTCAAGCACATTTTTATGGCATGAAGTCGTTCTTCAATCGCTTGTTTGAAAATGGTGATTTTGTTGGTGAACGTGAATACGGGGCGCTGAAGTATCAAACGACGGACGGGGAACAGTTAGATGCGCAAATGATGTTTCTTTCGGGCAAGGCCATTGAAGAACCGCAGTGGACATCGCCTGATGCGGAAAAACAAAAAGCGGAAAAAAAGCAACTGGAACAATTAGCAAAAGACAAGCAGCCGGTACCAGTTCCGCAGTACAGTCGTCGTGCTCAATTATTGGATATCGCATTGCGTGGGGATGATCGCAGCTATTTTTCCAAGTCGATTGTTAACCGTCTTTGGTATCGTACGTTCGGATATGGGTTGGTGATGCCACTGGATCAAATGCACCCCAGTAATCCGGCGAGCCATCCGAAGTTATTGGATTTTCTCGCACAGGATATGAGTGACCATGGATACGATTTAACTCGGTTAATTCGAGGCTTAGTTTTAACACAAGCCTACGCTCGCAGTAGTCGCTATGATGGCGAAACTCGCCCTCCTCAAATGTGGTTCGCTGTGGCTAATGTTAAGCCTCTGACGCCGCAACAATATGCAGCAGCACTGTTATTTGGCGCACGCAATCCAAGCCAATTTGTAAGTGAGGATGTAGTAAAAGCTCAGGCTGAGATTGACTCGGTGCATGCACAAGCGAGAACATTAGCTGTGAAGTTTGATGTGCCCAGCGATGAATTTCAAGTCAGTGTTGATGAAGCGTTGTTATTTAGCAATGACGCTGCATTAGAAAAAGATTTATTAGCCAACCGAGAAGATCGATTGATCGGTGAGTTGATGATTTTGTCGACCGATGCGGAAGTTGTTGCGACGGCTTCCAAATCGATTATGAATAGGCCCGTGACTAAACAAGAGCAGCGGGTAATGATGAAGTATTTAAAACATCGCAAAGACCGCCGAGAAGCGGCAGTTATTCAATTAGTGTGGGCGTTGTTGACGAGTAGTGAAGTTAGGTTCAATTATTAGATTTGGTGTGATTGAGTGTCTCTATGGTTGGTCATTTATGCATTTATGTTAGGTAGATATTCGTTATGACATTGCAAAAATCATTTTCGCGACGACGTTTTTTGGGTCAATCTACGCTTGCTGGAGCTGGTGCAGCAGCCAGTGTTATGAGCTTGGATATTCTGAAGTCAGAAGCGTTTTCCAAGCAATTGAAACAGAAAGGCAAACGAGTTCTGTTGCTGTGGCTCGCGGGTGGAGTGAGCCAGTTAGAAACATTTGACCCCAAACCTGGGCGATTGACTGGGGGGCCATTTCAGGCGATTCAGACGGCTGTACCGGGTGTTGAGATTTCAGAACTGATGCCCAAGATGGCGATGCGTTTAAAACACACAGCGATCATCCGCTCGCTGAATACAAAAATTGGAGACCACGGTGGCGGTTCACGGTTAATGCACTTGGGGCGGCGTGATGAGCCTAACTTGAGTTATCCAGACATGGGAAGTGTGATGGCTCGCGAGTTGGGTCGTCTGGATAGCAAGGTACCAGATTATGTAACCTTTTATACGGCGACGGAAGGTCGTGGTAATGCTGTTGGACATCCTGGTTTTTTAGGATCCCGTTATGCCCCGATGTTTTTAACGACAGACAACAAACCTCAAAATCTCAGGCGGTTGGAAACTATCAGTGATTTAGATCATCGCGAGCGAGCAGATTTGCGACGCGTGCTTAGTGCTCGATTTTCTCAGGGAAGGGTGTCGCCAGTATTGGGCAGTCATAACGTTGCTTATGGTCGCGTGCGAGGGTTGATGAGCAGTGAAGCGTTGTTTGATATTACCCGAGAGCCAAAAAGTATCCAAGATAAATATGGCCCAACTTTGTTTGCACAACAAACGCTTGTCGCCCGCAGGTTGATTGAAGCGGGCACACCGTTTGTAAAAGTCTCGCGGGCTTGGTGGGATAGCCATGGGCAAAATTTTGAAACTCATCTCGAGATGGTCACGGAACTTGATCATGTCATGTCGACGTTGCTCGATGATTTACAGGAGCGGGGATTATTAGAAGATACGTTGGTGATTACGCTTTCTGAGTTTGGCCGGACTCCGACGATTAACGGTAGCTTGGGTCGCGATCATTTTGCGCGGGCCTGGAGCGCGACGTTGTCGGGCTGCGGTATTCGAGGAGGTACTGTGTTTGGCAGTACTGATGAAGATGGACAGCACGTGAAGGATGGTGAAGTTGGTGCGGCGGAATTATTTGCCACGATCTATGCCGCGGTCGGCATTGATCCGCATCATGAGTATTATGTGGGGTCGCGACCAGTGCCGTTAGTAGATGTTGGAACGGAAGTGATTTCCGAGGTATTGGCTTAAGGTGATCATGCTAGAGTGTTATGCGACTATTGAATAATAAATAGGTGAAATGAGATGGCTGAAATTGGACCGAAGTTCTTCAAAGAAGTAAAACAGATTAGTCGCGATGACATTCTGTTGCGCATCAGTCATCAAAAATCGATGCAGTCCGTATATGTTGGCAGTTCAGATGCGAAAATCTACTCGGTTGATCCGATGGCGGACAAGCCTGAGTTTCACGAATTTAAAGGTCATACCAGTTACGTGATGGGCTTGGTGGACACCGAAAAGCACTTGGTTTCTGGAAGTTATGACCGGAGTTTGATTTGGTGGGATAAAGAGTCTCGCGAAATCGTGCGGCGAGTTGAGGATGCCCATGACCGCTGGATTAGAAATATGTTTTTGTCACCAGACGGACAAACCGTGTTAAGTGTCGGTGATGATATGGTCTGTAAATTGTGGGACGCTGAATCTGGTGAGTTAGTGCGAGAATTAGTATCCCATCAGAAAATCACGCCAAATCATTTCCCGAATATGCTGTATGCAACGGCAGTGTCCCCTGATGGAAATTTAATCGCCACCGTCGATCGCATCGCTAAGATTAAGATTTGGGATTTTAAGACGGGTGAAGAAGTGACGGAGTTCGAGGCGCCTAAGTGTTATACGTGGGACCCCAAGAAACGGATCCACTCGATTGGTGGAATTCGCAGCGTTTGTTTCTCACCAGATAGTAAATCGGTTGCAGTCGGTGGAATTGGTCCGATAGGTAATATTGATCATTTGGAATCACCGGGCCGAGTTGAAATATTTAATGTAGCGTCGGGTGAAAAGACTCATGAATTTGAAGGCGACAAAAAAGTCATTGGCTTAGTGGAACAGATCGTGTTTCATCCGTCAGGAAAGTGGTTAATGGCCGTTGGTGGTAAGCACACTGGTTGGGTGCAGTTCCTAGACTTAGAAAAGAAGGAAGTCATTCGTCAATTTGATGTGCCGATGCACGTGCACCAAGTTGCGGTGACGGATGATTTTAGCACAGTATATGGCGCCGGCCACGGCAAGCTGATCGTGTGGAGTATGGTCAACTAGGGGCCCGTGCCTTATCGACGTTTACCCATCGCAGCACAACGTAGGAGGGGTCGTCTACCCTCGGCCGACATAGAGTTGTTGGCTTGGTAGGACAACGGCATCGAGCATCTCAACGTGTGGAGGCAGCGTGGCCATCAGTAGTGCGACTTCGGCGATGTCGTGTACGGACATCATCGGTTCTTGGTCGGCAGCGGAAGAACTTGCCGCTCGACGTTCCGTTTCAATGTTACCTGGTTGCAATCCGCAGCAGGTGATGCCAAAGTCACGGCCTTCAAGAGCGGTGACTTGAGTGAGTCCTGCGAGACCAAACTTGGAGGTTGAATAGGGAGCGGAACTATGACGCACTCTGGTGGCAGAGATCGAGCCGACATTGATGATCCTACCAACGCCTTGGGGTTTCATGATTTGAAATGCTTGTTGCGTACACATGAATGGTCCGCGGAGGTTTGTGTTGATGACGTGATCCCAATCTTCGAGTGAACATTGATCAAGTGGCCCACCGTTAAAAGCTCCAGCATTGTTGACGAGTAGGTCGAGTTTTTCGAAGTTGTCTTTGAACTTTGCAAACATCGCAGTGACGTTATCATGGCAACCAATGTCGCCGGCATGCGTGACGATTCGCAGATCGTGTTTGGCGGCGCTGCGAGCTTCATCAGCCATTGCGTCAAGGTCTTGCTCGTTACGAGCGGAGATTAAGAGATCACAACCGGATTGTACGAAGGCTAATACGATCCCGCGTCCAATGCCTTTACTGCCTCCGGTAATGATGGCTGTTTTTCCGGCTAATTTTCCCATAATGCTGTATCCTTTGGTCGATAGTATTAAGTAACAGAGTGTCCTCGAAACGATCCTAAAAAATTTGCTCGTCCGCCCGGTGCATTCTGTATTAGAACTTAATCCAATGTGTAACGTTGTACTAATTTGAGTACAGTAAATGGTCGCATTGCCTAAAGTTTTCCAAGAATCGTGGATTATGTGTCACAAAAGTGGCACGCATCAGTGATAATGCTTATTGTTGCTCGACAGCTTAATATGCAGATGTAATAATGTAGATTCTCGGTAAGTGTTATATTTCATCAGTTTGTTATTCTTCAAACCTCGTTCATACACATACATATAAAGGGTTCGTGATGCCGATTTCTACTTGGATGTTGTTAGCTGCTCCTGTTGTTTTGACCATTGGTTGATACACCTACAAGTAAGGAATGAAGCAATGAGAAAAAACATATTTTATGTCGGATAGCAGGACAAATTCTTGCGTATATTAATCGGCAAACCCATTCACCCAAAACGATAATAAGTCATGTCCAATATTAACTTCATTTGTCCTCACTGCTCCTTCTCGAAACAACTTCCAGCCTCCGTTGACGGTCATCAGGGAAAATGTCCGTCATGCGGATCCGTTGTAACCATTAGTGGGAGCGCTTCAGCAAATCCTGCTATAGCATCTCAACAACCTCTCGGGCAGCAACCTCTCGGGCAGCAACCTCTCGGGCAGCAACCTCTCGGGCAGCAACCTCTCGGGCAACAATACCCTCGACAAAATTCTCAAACCAGCGGTAGATCAGGTAACACAAAAAAGTTAGTAATTGCTGGTAGCGCTGGCGGAATAGTCATTCTATTGATTGCAGGTAGCCTATTTTTTTTCCTTGGAGGTGATGAAAGTGCATCGACTTCAGATTCATCTTCTGGGGACCAAGTTGCATCTAGTACTAGCAGCGGCGGAGCCTCGGATGGCGGTGGTGGCAGTATGGATGGTGGCGGCGGTGGCGGCGGTGGCATGGGCGGCATGGAAGGTGGCATGGAAGGCGGCATGGACGGCGGCATGGACGGCGGCATGAACGGCGGCATGATGGGCGGTATGGAAGACGGCATGATGGGTGGCATGGAAGATGGCATGGGAGATGGCATGGAAGATGGCATGGAAGATGGCATGATGGGCGGCATGGAAGATGGCATGATGGGTGGCATGGAAGATGGCATGGGAGATGGCATGGGAGATGGCATGGAAGATGGCATGATGGGCGGCATGGAAGGCGGCATGGGAGATGGCATGGAAGATGGCATGGAAGGCGGCATGGAAGACGGCATGATGGGAGGCATGGAAGACGGCATGATGGGTGGCATGGGTGGCATGGGTGGCATGGGTGGCGGAAGTCAATCTGCCCCAAAGACCCTCGCTGAATTTGCTAGCCAATCGTTTGCATCCGGAAATGATAAACAGGGAATCGAATTGACTTTTGCTGCTGCCATTGCAGACGATAATTATGCGGCTATCCTATCGAAGTATCGTTGGGTGGATGCAATCAAACAACCAGCATTAGCAGTGCGAATCGGTATCGGTCTTAAAGTCACAGAGAGCCGTGGATTCACAGGTGATCCCAAGCCAATTGGAACAGATCAAAAATTGCCACAAGTCGGCGGCAATCGACAGTCCGGAAATACTGGCGGTGGTCCAGGCGGGTTTGGCGGTGAAGGCGGCATGGGAGACATGGAAGGTATGATGGACGGCATGGACGGCATGGACGGCATGGGCGACATGGAAGGAATGATGGGCGGCATGGGCGGCATGGGTGGTGGTGGAAGTGGCCTTCCCGCTGATCTAACAAAATATACAGGTGAACTTGGTGAAAAAGTTGTCGCGAAACTAAGAGAGCGAATTCAAAAAGGTGAATTCGGTACTGTGCTACAGACAGCCCTAGGTAGTTCAGGTGGAGGTGCAAGCGGCGGAATGGGCGGCGGCATGGAAGGAATGGGCGGCATGATGGGCGGCATGGGTGGCATGGGCGGCGGTATGGGTGGCATGGGAGGAGAAGGTGGTGGCATGGGCGGTGAAGGTGGTGGTGGCGCTGTTAAAAAATCCTCAGCGATCATGCCCGGTGTCACGATGCTCGGTCAAGGAACGACCGATGGAGTTTTAGGTCGAGCTGCTGCTGAAGGGATCGATGCTGTGCTGTTGTTTGATGTGCAAGTGGTCAGTGTCCCCAAAGTTAATCTGGTCCGAACTACAACGACGCTTCAACTATTTGACGTCGCCTCGCGACGAAAAATACAATCAACTTCAGCGCTGGTCAATATCAAGATGCAAGTTGACCGTGAATTGGCAGAAAAACAAAAGAAGCCAGATCCACTTGATACCGCCATCGAAAAAGTTATCAAGATGTTGGATATGTCGTATAAAATGCGGAAAATGCCGCCAACCCTGACGGCTGATTGGGTTGAATCAAATCGATTGGTGCCATTGGTTTCAGATAAACCCAGCAACCCTCTCAGAGCTTTGGCGGAAATCATGTTTTATCACCACTATAAACTGTGCCCAGACGAAAATCGTAAAATTGCTTTTGATCTGCTAGCTGGTTCGCAGATTGCCGATAAATTGCTGAATGGCTCAAAACAAGAGAAGCTGGCAGCCGTGGATGTCTACCTTGATGTGGAAACAGCCAAGGTCATCGGACAGCCGCAAGGACAACAGGGTCAGGCAAATCCTGCCGGCGGCGGGTTTTCCGGTGGTGCAAACTAAGGTGCAATGCCAGGCAGCGTCGTGCTAGGCGTGGCAACTAATATTGCTCCGCTACTCAACGCTATTCCCAGTACCATCGATCCACCGAAAACTCCAAAGGCAGCGGATTACCAGATCGCTGCACCGTTAAAATAGGCGACGGGCGAGAGGATAATCAGCGGTAACCAAGCGGCCAGAGATGGGCTGATTACAGCGCTAGTGGATCCGAGTGCATGACAGGTGACGATCACGCCGAAGAAAAGGGCCACGATTAGTGATCCCAGTGTAACGGATATCACAAGCTTCTTGGGTTTGCGTGAAAGGATTAAAGGCAATCCTAAAAGCAGCAATGTTACGTCGAGAATTGGTTCGACTAATCGCGCATGAAGTTGCACTCGCAGATTTGCCCCATAATCGAGGCTCTCATTTTTTAAAAGATTTCTAAGTTGGTTCATGGAACTGTATTGAAACTGTGTGTTTTCCATGACAAGTACTTCAAACGGTAGACTACTGACGACGAACAAGTCAGTTTTGGCGAGCCAGTTTTGTTGCGTTTCGGCTGCTGGTGTGATAATGACATCAACGCCAGCGAGTTGCACAGATTGCATGCTTGAGATATCAACAGGTTTGAAAACGTCTTTTAACAAGTAGCCTTCAGGGTGGTCGTTTGTTGCCTCTAGGTACGATGCGGATTCAGCTTCAATGACTCGCGGGAATGCGCCTAGACGGCGGTGCAAATGAAACCGCGGCTTGATGATCGTCTTGTTTTCGAGCACGGCATATTGTCCACCAATTAAAATATCCGTCTTATGATCAAACGTCGCGCCTATTGATTCCTTTTCCGTGCCGCGCCAATTTTGGGCACTACGCGACAGGTCGGATTGGAAAAGAGGTATCCCAAATTCTCGATTTCCGGCTGCGATCAAGGCGATGACTACCGAGGCAATGATCAGTGGCTTTGTTGTTCTTAGCGGAGAAACTCCACTGGACTGCAGCGCGACCATTTCGTTTCTAGATCGCATTAAGGAGATAGTGCTAATGACCGCGATTAAAACAATGACGGGGCTTAAGTTGTTAAACAGGACTAACAATCGAGCGCCATAGTACTGCCCGAGAACATCAATCATGCTGATGGTTTGAGAGTCTGGTGGCGTTAGCTTATCAAAGTTTTTGACGAGATCGACGATTAACCACAATCCCATCATGCAGATCATCGCGATCAGATAGATCTTTACGAAGAGCCGCGTGGTATATCGGTCGAGAATGTTCATGTGAATTGCAGTCCCATTAGCAAAAGGGGATTACGTACGTATTTTAGCAATCGATTCGGCTAATATTGCTATGCCTTGATCAATGCTTGACGCTGACTGTACACCAAAAGTCAATCTGATGGTACTTCGATTTACCCTTTGCCCTTCTACAGGGAAACAATATTGTCCTGGCACGTACAGCAATCCGGCGTCAATGGTTGTTGATAATAACGTGCCGGCGGGGCCAGTATCGATATCATCTGGAAGTGTGAGCCACACGCACAGGCCACCTTCAGGCTGATACCAATGACAATCCCCACAAGGCCCCAAATGCTTGTCGAGTGCCTGCAGCATGGCCTGTTGCTTGACCGTATAGCTTTCTCGTAATCGAGTTACATGTCGCTTCCAATCTCCGCGTTTAAGCACATTGGCCATGATGCGTTGGGTGAAAAAAGGAGATCCAAAATCGAGGTTGCTTTTATGATTGATCAGCGGCTCAACAAGTTCGTTTGGAAGGTACCCCCAGCCCACACGAATGCCCGGAGAATAAGATTTCGAAAATGTGCTGGTAATAATTGAGTGTTCAAGTTGGGGATCCCAATGGTGCATACTGGGAATATCCTCACCTTGATATCGTAACAAACGATAGGCTTCATCGGAGATGATATAGATTTTGTGATACTTGGACCACTTGCGGGCAATTTCGAGCATTCGCTGGCGGCGTTCATTGGAAAGGGATGTGCCAGTTGGGTTGTCATAATAGGGAATCGTGTAGATGGCTTTTACTTGGTGTAACTCACCTTGATCTTCTAGTCGTTGTAGCGCTGCTTCCAAGGCGTCGGGTAGCATTCCCTGGTGGTCAATGGCGACACCCAAGGTTCGCCCTCCCACATTTTTAACGGCACCCATAAACACAAAATACGAGGGTGCGGCACAGATCACGATGTCACCGGGATCTAACAATATGTCGGCAACCATATACAGCAGTTGGTTACTGCCAGGGGTTATGAGTACTTGTTCCAATTGCGTTTGACAGGCTTGGTGCGTTTGTGCGGCTGCGTTGTCCTGAGCGATGGAATCACTCAGTAGCATTTCGCGAAGCTCTGGGTCTCCATGGTTTGTTCCATACTGTAGAGGTGCGGGACTTTCAGCGAGCATATCCGCAACGGCATTACGCGTCATCTCAACTGGCAGGGTTTCATTGTCGACGAAGCCAGCGGCTAGCGAAATGATATTTGGTTTGGCGAGGGCCGTACCCATTAGTTCATCGATTGGTTGTCCGCTAGCCCACGTAGCTCGATTGCTTAGCAAACTGGTCTGTGGTGATTGAGCTTTGTTTGATTTGACGTTGTCCGACACGTTGTCTGTCTTTCGTTGTTGCAAGTCAACTAGATTTTAAATTCTCAATTCTGCGAGTGTTTCATCAGCGTCTGTAATCTTGAGACACACCGATGACACGAGGTGCTGCACGAGGATGCCTCAGAATATACTCGTTAGGTTAAGATTGTCTTAGCCCAAATGTGAGATTTATTAAAACGAGAGCACAAAAATGCGGATTCATAGCAGCACTTTCTTACGCACATTGCCAAAAAACTGTGGTGGTCGTTTTATGCTATCGCTAGCAGTGGTTGCTCAACGAGCGATGGATATGTTGAGCCCACCGGTTTGTTTAGGTTGTCAGCAGGTAATTGTACGCGTTGCTAATCCAACACGATGGAGTACCCCCAGATTGCTTATTTGTCCGAGTTGCCAATCGTCTTGGAATCGCGCAGCAGTTTCTATTTGCAATCGGTGTGCCCTGCCCCGTCCGCTGATGCGAGATATTCAAGCTGCAAGTGAGCAAAGTCCACCGCCAGGCGCAGCGCGAATTATCCTGCGTTGTTCGTTCTGCGCCACGATGAAGTTTAAGTTCGTTCAAACAACGGTGCTCGGCGAATATCGAAATATGCTACAACAATTGGTTTTGGAGTCGAAACAAACAACGGGGTCAACTCTCTGTTTTTCATTAGGTGGCTTGCTGGGTGAACGCATTTTGCAAACAAGTGTAGGTGTTTCATCAACGATTCCTGCAGAGTCTGATTTGGTCGACGAGCCTTGGATTCAGGGGATCCCAGATGTCGTTTGTGCGGTGCCGATGCATTGGCGTCGGCGGTTTAAAAGGAAAATAAATGGCCCCGACATCATTGCCACCGGGGTTGCTCACGTTGTTGCTCGGCCAGTTAATTTCAAACTACTGAAGTGCATATGTTTGCCTAAGAAACAAGGTACGTTATCGCGGGAGCAGCGTCAGAAAAACGTACAATCTAGCTATGCGGTGAACGTTCCAGAGGCTCGACGGTTCGTTGGGAAGCGCGTATTGCTTGTTGATGATGTGATGACGAGCGGTGCGACTTTAAACGAACTATCGCGTTTATTGCTGCGTAATGGAATTGAATCGGTCAGCGTGGCAGTAATTGCTCGTGGTGGTGCTGGACATTAGCCGCGATTGAAAACTGATTGCCTGTCAGGCAATCTAATCACGGCAATTTCTTACATCTACTGAATTGTATGTATACTTGAAAACTTCGTGGGCTCAGAGACAATGGACATTAAGCCCAAAGCGGATTACATTAATTCACATCATCTTAATTGCGTTTATTAGCATCTCCAAGAAAGAGACAAGTTCGTGGAATCTCAGCGTCCATTTCGACAAGCGATATTACGTGGATTAGGTGTTGTGCTACCACCACTTTTAACCATTGCTCTATTCTTTTGGGCTTGGTCGCTCGTCGTGTCCTACGTTCTTGGTCCGGTGGACTGGGCCACCCGCACGCTGGTGGTCACTGCCATTGCTGACATTAGCGATGTAAAAACCGACTCGGCCGTTAAGGAAGTTGGCGGTAAATACATTCCGCAAGATATCTATGATGCGGTCAAGGATAGTCCGGGCGACGTTGATCTAATGCTCAAGTTGGATCTCGAACAAGCGTCGGCACATGAAATCTACCATCGATATGTGCGCTTGATTTATTTGCAACCGTGGGCCGTTATTATCATTTTTATAATCTTGTTTACAATTTCACTCTACTTCATCGGTGAAGTACTCGCTGCTCGAGTTGGTCGTGGATTGTTCAATTTGTTTGAAAAGATAATTAACCGCATTCCTCTAATACGCAACGTGTATTCGAGCGTTAAACAAGTGACAGACTTTATTGTGGGGGAACGGGAACAGGAAATAGAGTTTAACCAAGTGGTTGCTGTACAGTATCCATCGCAAGGGATTTGGTCGATTGGTTTTGTGACCGGCAGCACGATGCGCACGCTACACGAAAAACATGGCGAGCCATTTGTGAGTGTTTTGATGCCAACATCGCCGATGCCAGCTACCGGATTTACGATTTCTGTGCCGGTTAGCCAAACGGTTAATCTCAACATAACGATGGATCAAGCCATTCAGTTTGTTGTGAGTTGTGGGGTCGTAGTGCCGCGGTCACAGATCGTTGAGAATGGTAATGCAACTGCCGACGAATCCGCAATCGTGAAACAGGTCGTCGAAGGCCATATCGAACAAACTGGGCAGGACGAAGAGGTGGAACAGGCGGACGCAGACGTTGCGGAAAGTGGCCACCACGATGAATGCTGAGCAGGCAGTTTCTAAATCTTTGCGACTAGGCACGCGCAGTAGTCCATTGGCAACTTGGCAATCAAATTGGGTTGCTGCACAATTGCGTGAAGATGGCTACGACATAGAGATCATTCAGATTTCGACCTCGGGAGACGTACTGGATGGCCCGATTGGTGCGATTGGGTCACAAGGAATATTTACTAAAGAAATTCAACGTTCGTTGCTGGCAAATGAAATTGATTTTGCGGTACACAGTCTTAAAGACTTACCCACGGATGACGTCGAGGGGCTTTGTCTATCTTGCGTGCCTCTGCGGGAAACCATTGGCGATGTGTTGGTGTCATCCGCTGAGTGCAGTTTACATGATTTGCCACCTAACGCTTGCATCGGCACGGGTAGCATGCGGCGGGCAGCACAGATTCTAAGTCAACGTCCTGACATTACTGTGCGAGACATTCGCGGTAACGTTGAGACGCGTTTGAGAAAACTGGACGAAGGCCAGTATGATGCAATTGTCCTCGCGGAGGCTGGCTTGAAACGTTTGGAGCTGTTTGATCGAATTTCGCATGTCATTCCGACTGAAATCATGATACCGGCGGTAGGGCAAGGTGCACTAGGAATTGAATGCCGCCGTGGTGATGCACATGTGCGAAGTGTTCTTGATGTGTTGTGCGATGATCGTTCGTTTATAGCAGTGACAGCTGAACGCACGATGTTGCGGGCATTACGGGCTGGTTGCTTGGCACCGGTCGCAGCTTGGGGGCGATTCGAAAATAACGCGTTAGTACTGACTGCTGTTGTGCTCAGCGCTGACGGGACCGAGCGATGTGACGTTGAGCAGCGTTGCGAACTTCTGGTAGAAGAACTGGACAGCCAGTTATCGCAGGCGGCAGGTTTGGGAGGAAGTGTTGCCGCAGAACTCATCGGGCTTGGAGCCGAGGAAATGATCGCACAGGCGCGCGGGGCTTAAGAGGTGCTCGTTGCAGATTGCGTCTTCAGTTGTTCAGCAATCGCTTGGTATACTTCTAATCGATGAACGGGGATTTCCCTAGGAGCATCGATGCCGAGACGGACTTTATCTCCCTGTATTGCCACGACAGTTATCCTATGTCGTTACCAATGACGATGCTTTCATCGGTGTTTCTTGAAAGTACTAGCATGATGAGGTTCTCCGAGTAGTTTTGCAGCAAAGCTATATAATGAATAATAATTCGTCGTCGAATTGGTTTTTTCGTTGATCCGTATAAAGTAGATGTTGATTCGTTTAATTTTCTACTATGGAGGAGGGGGTAACATAGGCTATCGGGAGATACGTGGTTGTCAGATGAAGGAATCCGACGCCGATCACGTGAAATTGGCGATTCCGCTTCCGTTTCCTGCATTTGTATTGGCAGTGCGAGAATTGCTGAGCATTCGGGTTGTTCCGAATGTGTGTAACAATCCAATTCCACCGACCGTTGAAGACTTGATTGCTGCCGCCGGTTGGCAACCGCGGATGTTGGCTCTGCAATCGTCCAGCTACGTTTATCATTGATAAGCAGGGGATATTGCAATACGTGTGCCGCGGAAGTTATTTTGCTGGTCGACCTAGCAGCGCAGATATCATTGCCGAATTGAAAAAGCTACCCTCTTGACGGGTCTGGATTTTTTCGTGCTTGGTCGACTGCACAACCACGATGGCTATCGGTATATTAATAGACGCAGTGAATGAATCCAACAGCTTGCGGTTCACTTTAGTAACCGTACTTGAAACCGCTATAACGACGATATTCAGATAACGAGGTGCAAGGTTGAACGAAATAGAAAAGACTCAGATTCGCGTCGGGCACAGTCCCGACCCTGATGATGCATTTATGTTTTATGCATTAGCCCGTGACACAATTGACACCGGCAAGTATAAATTTAGCCACGAACTTGTCGACATTGAAACTTTAAATCGCCGAGCATTCGAGGCTGACTTGGAGCTTACCGCTTTGAGTTTGCACGCGTATGCTTACTTGGCTGACAAGTATGCCATCTGTGCTTGTGGAGCGAGCATGGGCGACAAGTACGGCCCGATGGTGGTTGCTCGAGAACAAGTCAGCTTGGCGGAATTGAACGATGCCACGATCGCGATTCCTGGAACTTTGACGACAGCCTATCTCGCTCTGCGAATGTGCATGGGTGTTGATTTTAAATATATCGTCGTTCCGTTTGATGAAATTCTGAATGTCGTTGAAGCTGGTAGCTTTGAGGGTGAAGAAGTTCACGCTGGGCTTATCATCCATGAAGGTCAGTTAACTTACGCTAGTCAAGACTTGAAGTTAGTTGTTGACTTGGGTGTGTGGTGGGATGAAGAAACGGGATTGCCATTGCCCTTAGGTTGCAATGGAATACGTAAAGACATGGGTGAAGAAACGATGCTTGAAGTAACTGCGTTGCTAAAAGAATCGATTGTGTATGGCCTGGAAAACCGAGATCCCGCCTTGGATTACGCTTTAGGCTACGGTCGAGGCTTAGATCGCTCGATGGCCGATGAATTCGTTGGCATGTATGTCAACGATTGGACCGTGGATTTCGGAGAAAAAGGCCGCGCGGCTGTCAGATTGCTGCTCAAGCGAGGGTTTGAGTGCGGTGTTATTCCAGAGTTGATCGAACCTGAGTTTGTTGGTTAACGCAGCAAAAAGCCACAGGTGGATTGCACCCGTGGCTTAATGACCCCTAGGGGACTCGAACCCCTGTTGCCGGCGTGAAAAGCCGGAGTCCTAGGCCACTAGACGAAGGGGCCCGTTGGTGGTGTGAGCGTACAATAAATGTCATGACCACACCAATGCCTAATATAAGATAATTGATTACCTCTATCGTCAAGTAGGGTTTACCCAGTTGATACTTTATTTTTTAGAAAGTACCTTTGTGCCAACAAAAACTGGCAGATATTTCTATCAGAGACCTGAGTCCGCCTGCGTCAACGCAACGGGTAAACTTGGACCATGAATTCACACAAGGGCGCGAATGTGAGAATTGGACCCAGTTATAAACAGACAGACTCGGCGGGTGGGGGCAAACGAGAGTTTTAGTCGTTTGAAGGCTGAGTGCCTTTTTTTACCGATTGTTCATTATTTTGAATCGCGTCGTAGACTTCGCGTCGGTGGACAGGGATTTCTTTAGGCGCATCGACGCCTAAACGTACCTTGTCGCCACGAATATCAACAACAACGATCGTAATGTTATTGTTAATAACAATGCTCTCGTTTTTTTTTCGTGACAAAACTAACATGGTTCATTCCTTTGGTTAAAATCGCAGGTCCGTGGGTCGGATAATCTGCGTCGCTCGTGACTGGATCCGCCAGCAGAACGTTCACCATTGTTATTTTACATTGAACAGTGGTGTTAAGCGTTTCAATCCTTTGAAAACAAGGGATTGAAGCGTAAAAGTACTTCCGTACGTATGTTCACTCTACGATGTGTACAGCCTCGGTCAACAATTGCTTGGCTTTCATACGCGGAAAGATGTCTTTTTATACTAATTTGTTGGTATAATCGTTTTAAACGTCTCAAATTGAAGTCAAAGTAGCAGTAATTAGCGGTTAGTGTTGGACACTTTCGGTCATAAAGCAACGTTACTGATATTTGCGTAAAGGCTAAAATAGTATTGGATTTTGTCTGCTGCCATTGTGTCAGTGTCTTTACAAACAAAAACGGGATATCTTTCGCAGAATTTCGCATTGTTGGGGGTGTTCTTGAGTGGCATCTATAGTTATTCTTGCAGTCTTATAGGTGTTTTTTACAGTCAGTTTGGTTGCGCCTGTAGGGTTGAAATCTACAACAAGGATTCACAAGAGCGATGGTAGCTCATCAGCAAGAATTAACTTCTTCTCGATCATTTAAAACTTGGTTGGGAAACATTGCGCGGGTTGTGACAACGACCTTCCAGGGGATGAAGATTACGCTCTCATATTGGATCAAGACTTACGATCCGGAGCGCCGAACGTTCACCGAAGAGTTTGAATATCCCGAAAAGCCTGTGCCCGTGGCTGAACGGTACCGTGGGTTTCATCGTTTTGATCTTACCACCTGCATTGCCTGCGACGGTTGTGCCAACGCCTGTCCCGTTGATTGTATCTACATTGGAAAAGAAAAAGTAAGTGTCGGAAAGGGCTTCAAGGTCACCGGGTTTTCGATTGATTACTCTAAGTGCATGTTTTGTGCATTATGTGTGGATCCCTGTCCGGTGGATTGTATCTTCATGGGTGCATCACATGACTTGAGTTGCTACAGTCGCGATGGATGCATCGTTGATTATTCAAGATTGCCGATGGATATCAGTTGGGGACGAGCGACCTTGAACCCAGCAGCCATCGCTCAATCTAAAGTAATTGTTTCTCCTGTGCATAGTGGCCCCAATGAAGAAGGACCGTAGATAACCAATCCCATGACGTTTAACCAAACCATGAAATTGTTCACAGTCGAAGAAGCGAATGCGTCGCTGCCGTTGGTGCGCGCCATCACCACAGACTTGGCTGAGCTGAGCTCACGTGTTTTTCAGCGACAACGTCATTTTGATTCGGTCAGCGCCGGGCGTGAATTATCAACAGAAGACGGTTTGTATTCAGAAGAGTTGATACACGAACAGGGCGAGTTGGAACGCCAAAAAGATAGATTAAACGAATTGATTGATGAGTTGCGTGACTTAGGTGCGGAACCTAAGACGGGACCGAGTGGAGCGATCGATTTAGTTGATTTTCCATCTCAGCGAGATGAACGAATGGTTTATCTGTGCTGGAAGTTGGGCGAGGATCGTGTCGAGCACTGGCATGAATTGGACACGGGTTTCTCTGGTCGTCAGAGTTTAACGGACGTTGCAGAAACTCCGGTCGTGGATACACCAAGTTAGCACCAACATTAGATTAGATATTTTTGCACCCCGTTAGGGTTATGACACGTATGTTATTATTTGCCACAGAAGGAATTCAGTCCGCCGTTAACATTGTTGGTTATCTAGCATTGTTTGTCGGATTTGGATTGGCATTTGTATTTGTCAATCTGTTGGTTGGGTTTTTCGTGCGTCCCTCAAACCCTCACCGAGAAAAGGGCGCGATCTATGAATGCGGCGAGCCAGCTATTGGGTCCAGCTATATTCAGTTTGACCTGCGGTTCTATATTGTCGCTTTACTCTTCATTATCTTTGATGTGGAAGTTGCTTTCTTCTTTCCGTGGGCAACGGTGTTTGGTAAGGCAGAACATTTAGCTGAAATGGCGTCGTCTAACCAAGCAGTTCACGCGGGTCAATTGACAGAAAACGCGAAGAGCCTTTTCACTGAATTGGGAGTTCGTGATCTTTCTAATGTGGTGGCTAATAACGAAGCCATCGCCACAGCGAGCAAAACTCTCGCTTGGATTACATTAGTTGATATTGGCATCTTTTTCGCCATCTTGATGTTGGGCTTTGCCTATGTCTGGCGGCGCGGTGATTTAGATTGGGTGAAAGCTGCAATCGACGAACGGAAACGGACTCGTGCTCCACAATTGGAATCAGAGGAGATGTCATAAGGTAAAACGATGAGCGAAATAGCATTAGTAACACAACTGAAAGATAAGTTTGGAGACGGTATCGTCACCGTGGAACTCGCTGCCATTGATGCCTGGGTCGAAGTTACTGCGTCGGCGTTGATTGACGTTTGTGAATTTTTACGTGATGTTGAAGATTATCATTATGATATGTGTAACTGTATTACAGCGATCGACTACTTGCACACTGATCCCAAGAAGGCGGAAAAAGTCGATTGGGCTCCACATATTGAGTTGGTTTACCACTTAAGTAGTATCGCTACCAAGAAAACGCTTGTCATCAAAGTCAAAATTCCTCGCTGGAAAGATGAAGCTGCACAGCAATTGCCCGAGATTCCTTCGGTGGCAGGTGTTTGGACAACGGCCATCTGGCATGAGCGAGAAGTTTATGATTTATCGGGAGTGAATTTTATCGGGCATCCGGAGCTAAAACGGATTTTGTGTCCAGACGACTGGGAAGGCTATCCGCTGCGTAAAGATTACGAAATGCCTTTGGAGTACCACGGGATGCGAGGCCGTTAGGGATTGGGGTTGTCGAAAGTCCCGACCGTTAAGCCGAGATCCATAAACGTTAAGAGAAAAAACGAAGAAACATGTCAGCAACAAATATTGATGATCCACGCGTAATTGAGTTTGACGTTCGTACGGACGAAATGATCATTAATATGGGACCACAGCATCCGAGTACTCACGGTGTGTTACGATTGGCATTGCGGACTGACGGTGAAATCGTATCGGATCTTGAACCGCATATTGGTTATCTGCATCGCTGTGCTGAAAAAATTGGTGAAAACTTAACCGCTCGACAATTCGTGCCCTATACGGATCGCATGGATTACCTCGCTGCGATGAATATGAATCTGGGTTGGGCTTTAACTATCGAGAAATTGCTTGACCACGACGTTCCGGAAAAGGGTCGGCACTTGCGAGTGTTGATTTGTGAGATGAATCGTATTGCCAGTCACTTGGTTGCGATGGGGACTTACGGTTTAGACTTGGGCGCATTTAGTCCGTTTCTTTATGCGTTCCGAGAACGAGAGAGGATTCTGGACTTGTTTGAAAAAACATGTGGCGCTCGTTTGACCTACAGTTACATTGCACCGGGCGGAGCGACTGCTGATTTGCCAGTAGGTTGGACAGCAGAATGTAGCAAGTTTATCAATCAGTTTAAGAAAGTCATCCCTGAATTTCACACGCTCTTAACCACGAACGCTATTTTTATTGCTCGAACAACGGGCGTCGGCATATTGTCACCGCGGATGGCCATCGACTATGGTTGTACGGGTCCTGTGCTACGAGGCAGTGGTGTGTATCACGATTTGCGATTCCACGGGGAAGAACGATATACCGAACTATATGATGGATACGAATTCGATGTGATTTGTGCGGATTCCGAAACAGGCAAATACCCTAGCTCACACCAAGAAGTGTACAAGGACGGATTAGAGTATCCAGATGTACCGTCGGATGCAATCTTGGGAGATTGCTGGCATCGATTCTATGTGCGTATGCTGGAAGTTGTGCAGTCAGTCCGCTTGGTCGAACAATCCATTGTGAAATATGACGCTTGTTCAGGTTCACACGGCGAACCAATAAAATTGACTCAGAAATTGCCGGTCGGCGAAGCTTATCTGGAAACGGAAGCTCCTCGTGGGCAGATGGGTTTTTATGTGGTTAGCGATGGTCAATCGAATCCTTGGCGAGTACGAGCGCGTAGTAGTTGCTTTAGCAACCTTTATGTAACTGCTCCACTGTGCCGAGGCGTGTTGCTTGCCGATGTGCCAGCAGTTGTAGGAAGTTTAGACGTTGTCATGGGTGAAATTGACAGGTAGTTGATCTAAAAAGCAGCAGTTTTAACAGCAATTGGAACAAAGGCCGACAACATGGCAGAGTTCTTTAATGAATACATTTTTGGTGATGGTCCTTGGTCGTGGCTAGGGTATGTCATCGCTGCGCTGATAGCTTGTATCCTCATTATACATGTCGTCGCTGTTGGAGCGATGGGATTTATTTGGCTTGAACGAAAAGTGGCTGGTCGTATCCAAGACCGCTTAGGGCCAACTCGAGTTGGTGGTAAGTTCGGTTGGTTACAAACGTTGGCAGATGGAATCAAGTTGATTGCCAAAGAAGACCTCACGCCGGATGTCGCGGATCGCTTTTTGTTTAAGATTGCCCCTTATGTAGCTTTCGCCGCCAGTTTTTCAGCTTTTATCGCACTACCGTTTGCCGATGGAGTTGTTGCAAATCATGTAAATACAGCGGTCTTTTTTGTATTAGCCGTGTTGGGACTGGAAGTCTTCGGCGTAATTCTTGCCGGGTACGGTTCGGGATCTAAGTGGTCGCTGTTTGGGGCGATGCGAGAAGCGGCTCAAGTTGTTTCCTATGAAGTTCCGCTGGGGATGTGCGTGGTCGTGCCCGTTTTCCTTTGTGGCACGATGAATTTGACGACGATTGGAAACATGCAAGAAGGATTCATTACAAATTGGCTGGTGTTTAACGACCCCTTTACCTTTGTGATTGCGATTGTCTATTTCACCTGTGCCACTGCTAGTGTGAATCGAGCTCCGTTTGACTTGGCAGAAGCGGAAAGTGAACTTGTTGCTGGATTCCATACTGAATACTCAGGTTTGCGTTGGAGTCTGTTCTTTATGGCCGAATATGGTTCGATGTTCCTTGTGAGTGGATTAGCGGTCATCCTGTTCTTTGGCGGATCCAACGGTCCGATCCCAGTTGGCGACTGGTTAGCGAATCTATTGGGCGGAGTGGAAGGAAGTATTGGTGCAAATCTACCTTCGCTCGGTGCGATCACTGTTGGCGTTATTGGTGTCGCTAACTTTATCTTCAAGGGCGCTATTGGTGTTACCGTCATGATTTGGATTCGCTGGACGTTCCCGCGTTTGCGAATTGACCAAGTGATGGCTATGTGTTTGAAATATTGTGTGCCGATTGCCGCCTTCTGTTTTGTTGGCGCGGTTGGGTGGGAAGTCTTAGATTTGCCCACACCAAATAATCTCGATGAAAAGTCAAGGTATGAATATCATGAGAAATGGTCACAGGAGTATTTAAAGACTCAGCGGGAGTCGGTACCTACAGAAAATGATACACATGTCCAACAGGCTGTTCCCGCCGAGGCGATCGTTACGACGGTTGCAGTTTCGCAAAGCGATTTGGACGTTAATGGAGGGAAGCAGTAATGGAATTAATGGCTGTCGCTTGGGCCTATTGGCACCAATTTTTCTTCATCATTTTTGCCGGTTCAGCAGTCGGTTTTGGTTGCGGTGTTTTAATTTCACAAAACATCGTTCGCATGGCGTTTTATTTGGTGTTGTCATTAGGATCCACCGCAGGGTTATTCTTTTTGGCGGGTGCTGAATTTGTCGGTGCCATGCAGTTGATGATTTATGTGGGCGGCACCATGGTCTTGTTGATTTTTGGTGTGATGCTAACCGCCCAAAAAGATTTCGTAAACATGAAGACTCACACACACGATTGGATTTTAGCGACCGTCGTTGGTGGGTCATTGCTAATGGTATTATTGTTTGCCGCATTTGGGTCAGAAGATTGGCGGTCGCCACAAGATCCGACAGACGCTCATATTGTAGATACCAAAGCGGCTACTCCATTGGGTCTGGCACTCACCGGTGTACGCGTTGATAAATTGGATGATCCCAACGATAAATTAAACCAGGGTAAATCAGGGTATTTGATGCCGTTTATTATTATCTCGGTTCACTTGCTCGTGGTGCTCATCGGAGCAGCTTATATGGCTCGTACGAAAAAGCTATCACACGCAACCGGATTGCGTAGTAGTCGCGCTCGACTGTCAGTTTTCAAGATGGAAGACGAAGACGAAGTTCTTGAAGAAGAAAAATATGTTGTCCTGCGAAAAGATAAGCGGGCAACAAATCCACTTGATACAAATGGCAACAGCACAGACAACCCAGACAATACAGACGAGGATTAGGCTTTTAGCAGCTTAAGATGATTGGAATTATATAGATGTTACTTTTCGCAACAGTTAGTGTTTCATGGTACTTGGCAGTCGGGGCAATACTCTTTGTCCTCGGTGCCGTATGCATGGCGACTAAAAGAAATTTATTGGGTGTGTTGATGGGAGTTGAGTTGGTGCTTAACGGAGCCAATATCAATTTCATCGCTTTTGGAAGTCGACTGTTACGCAGCGAAGGTGACACACTGGGGCTCGATGGTCAGTTGATCGCTTTGTTTGTCATCGTTTTGGCAGCGGCGGAAGCGGCTGTGGCACTGGCAATCGCATTGAATTTTTATAACAACCACAGCACGATTGATATCGACCGTGCGAATGAGTTAAAAGGCTGATGGAAAATACAATTTCAATACTATTAGGTGTAGCGGTTTTGCTTCCGCTTGGAGCGTTCTTTGTGAACCTCCTGGCTGGCCATGCGTTACGCAAAAAAAACCTCAGTCGTGGGGCGGCCTGGATTTCAATGGGTGCAATCGTCACCTCGACAGTGCTGTCATTTATTTCACTTGCGGTCTGGCTGCAGGGCGAAAATCCTAGTGGAAAATCAAACATTCAGGTTTTGGCTGAGTTGAAAGAATCCAATGAGGAACATTTAAAGCACCTCAACATTGGCCATGAAGATCACGTCGAACATGGCGCAGTTGGACACGACGAGCATCAAGGGCATGATGAAACCGACCACGATCATGATTCCACAGCGTTAAACTCGACGGCAAGTCACAATCGCGAACTATTTGTTGCCCCTGAGGACTCGGCAGAGACATCGCATGAAACGGG